>ODAI012372074.1_pt1 | contig 28214 bp, 17 predicted proteins | sample 1539321 | NCBI WGS metagenome assembly ODAI01 (sample SAMN02144231, study PRJEB22623) | gut metagenome | biome: sheep rumen | host: Ovis aries | place: New Zealand
CAGTGCCGTGTTACTCAGACGTCAGTAAACTGCGTCCCGACGGGACGCGACAATGGAAACAAATAAATAGAACACACCTTAATGGATTATTAATGGTAATTCGTGTTTAAACAATATGCACATTAATTTTGCTTACCGACTTAACACAGATTTACAAATACAAAGACGGCCCCCTCAAGGGGCCGCCTTCATTAATAACCAAAGAAAGATTTGACCATGTTAGATGGCATTGATGAATTTGACCACGGCTTCACGGTCTGATTTGGAAAGTTTACGGAACTGCTCCACCGAGTAGCGGGCATCGCTGTCTTTGGAGCCATGCCACATGATGGCTTCGACCACGTTGCGGGCGCGGCAGTCGTGCAGTCGGTCTTGTGCACCGGTACATATCATGCTCAGGCCTCGACCCCACAGCGGAGTGGTGCGGCACCAGCCCGTGCGGATGTCGTTCTTCATCATCAACTTGTGCTGGACATAGTCACTATAGGGCCAAATGGTCTGATAGGGATAGCGGGGCAGACGGCTGTCGCCATCGCGGAAGAAGCCGGTGGGGTCGGTGAAGTTGTCCTCGCCGGTCTTCCAAGAGGGGCGGTGACAGTAGGCACACCCAATCTCGCGGAAAAGCTTGCGTCCACGCTGAACGGTGGTGTCGGCCAAGTTGCGTGCGGCAGGAACGGCCAAACCGCGGTGCCAAATCATAAAGTTAGTGTAGTCCTCGTCGCTCATGTCGGCGGGCACATTAACACCCATAAGGTAGTTGTATATGTCTTGCTCAACACCAGCTTCCGTGCGGTACTGAGGGAAGTAGTCATAAAACTTTTCCTGCACCTCGGGGTCCTGGGAGGCAGTGGTGGCATAGATGGTGGTCATATAGTGGCTGGGCTTGGAACTGCGTGTGACATTGGTGATGTTCCATATGGCATTGGCACCCGGGGCATCCTGCAGTGGGCCACGGGAGAGGGCATAGGTATAGCGCAGGGGGTGACCAGTGTTGGCGTAGGTCTTGGCCCAGTCGGTGCCGTTCCAGATGGCGGGGTTGAGGCCATGGGGAAGGCGTCCGTCCTGCGTCTCCTTGATATACTGCGCCTTAAGGGAATCGTCTGGAATGGCATCTATCAAGCCTGTGCCGTAAATGCCGATAGTGGACTCCAAGAGAACTCCCATATTGGCGTAGGGGATATCAAGTGGCACATAGAAAGCATCCTCGTCGATGGTGACTTCGGGATAGATGAGGCTGTAGGTCTCACCGTCGGGGAAGGGGTTGCCCCACTCATCGGTATAAGGCAGCCAGGAGATATGGATGCCCTCCTCATCAATAGGGGCCTTGAAAGGAGCCACCGCCTTGGTCTGGGGCATACCGGTGACACAACTCACATAGTTGTCGTTCAACTTATTGTATATGACTAGCAAATAGCCGTTGCCCCAATCGTCGGCACGGTAGCGTTCCATGCGCTTGCCGTGGCCGTAGCCCGGATGGCAGGCGATGCAGGAGCTGCGCACATAGAGGGGGCCGAGACCGTTGAAGGGGGCATTGTCCTGAGTGAAAGTGCGCTCAAAGAAATACTCGCCATAAAGGAACTTGTTGGTCATGCCTGCATTCTCAACCGCAGGGGTGGGGTCTTCATAGGCAGAGGCCGAGGTGTTGAAAGTGGTGCCAAGACGGCCTCCGGCGTAGGTCTCAATTTCGATTTGAGAGGCCAAATCATCGGCTATCTCCACATCGTCTTGTTTGCAGCCCGTGGCCACCAACAGACCCAGGCAACAAAGGGGTAAGATAAAACGTTTTGTCATAGTACTAGAAGTTTTGGATAAAGATTAATAAATCACTCATTGCGAAGCACATCGTAAGCGGTTTCGAGCGACTCGGTGAGGGTAGACAGTGCATCGATTGCCGACTTGCAGGATGCATCGGAATAATTGAGGGCAAAGGGGGCCTTCATGTTATTGATGGCCTCAAGGGCAGCAGTGATATTGGCCGTTATTTCGGCATCCACCTGAGGATTGAGTTTGCTAATGAGGGCGTGGAGGGAGACCGACTCGTGGCGGTTGCCTTCAATGCCACCAAAATAGGCATTCTGCACACTGATGATGTTGCCATAGAAGTCGGTGATTGAAGTGCGGCTATAGGGGGACTCGATGTAGTTGATGTCTTCGCCGAAATAGGGCATGCCGATCTTCTTGGTGCCCACTTCGTCGGTGATGTCGAGGCAACCAGATACTATCTGCATAACGGCCTGCGTTAGGCTGGCATAGGTGCTGCCGGGGTTGCCGGCGTTGGACATGTTCTGGCCATAGCTGTTGTCGCTGCCGTTGACGGTGATGTTGAACTCCAGCGAGTCCATCAGGGCCACATGTTCAGTCGCGGCCTGGTCGCCCAGCCAGCTCACCTCCAATTGGAAACAACGGTTGCGCAGGTCTCCGGCAACGGCCTTGACATAAATGAGTTCGTTCTCAGAGATATTGGCAATGTTTTTCGGAGCGCCCTCAGCAAAAAGGATATATTCCACAGCGTGGAACCCAAGGGCCCCCTCGCCGATGTAGGTGGCAGCATATTGGTCGCCTTCTTCGCCATCTAGGTCGGCCAGTTGGGCTTGGTTGGACATGGTGTTATTGAAGGCGGCCTCATCCAGTGGCCAGCTGTCGATATGCGGGTCGATGCCGAAATCACCGGCAGGACCGAAAAGGAAAGCCTCACTCTTCTCCCAATAGGAACGGGCAGAAAGGAAAGTCTCGCAGGCGGCATTCAGTTGGGTCTGAGTGGGATTGTTGCGGAGGTTTGTCAACTGCTCATAAAGGGTCTGTGAGGCATTGGCAAGGCTGGTGTAGGTGGGGGAAATGACGGAGTTGAGATAGGTGTCGATGAGGTTTTGTTTGAGTTGGGCATTCTCATCAGTTACGGTGGATTCAGGTTTGCAGGAACTAACCATTCCTACAACTGCTGTGGTGGCAACCAAGAGGGCTGCACGATGGAAAAAGGTCTTAATCATAATGCTGTATTATTAGTTTGTTCATTATTTCTTGAAGAAAGCGGCCCAGGTGATTCCCACGGCCACCCAAGGCTCATCGTTGTACTGCTGGGCAAAGTCGCGATAGCCCACCTCGCCTTTGATCACTATCTCGGGCAGGGGCTGATAGTTGAGGCCCACGGCATAGCACCGACGGGCGGTCCAAAGGAAACTGTTGGCCTGCGTGGTGGCAGGGATATAGGAGTTGTATGCATCGATGCGGACAAAGGGGGTGAATTTCTTGCACAAGGTATAGCCCGCCTCGCAACCCAAGGCATAGACCTGCTGGCCCACAAGGGTGTGCAGATAAGGCGAGTTGCTGCTGTTGTCCAACCCTGTGTTGAAGGTGGAGATGGCCGAAGCATCACCCAAATAGCCGTAGTCGGCATTGCCGCGAAGGGTGAAATCGCCCCAATGACCCAAGAAGTCGAAGGCCCCAATGAAGACGGTGCCCTTCACGTCGGCATAGCGCGAATTGTTGTAGGTGAGGATGTCGTTGTTGAAGGTGTTGCCCACATAGCCGCTCAGGCTCAGCCTCAAACCCGGCAGCGAATAGTTGTCGATGCGGGCGGCCAGGGCCAAGTTGTTGGCACTGCGGAACTCATAGGCCGAGGCAGAGGCGTTGTTGGCCCAACTGGCTTTATCGAACATATTGGAATTGAGGGCCGGAATCACTTGCACCTCATAGCGCCACTGTCCCGCACGACCGAAGAAACTGATGCCGGTCTCATGCCAGGTGCAGGGGAAGAGCGTGTTCTCGCCCTCGGGACGGAAAACACCGAAAAACTGATTGGGCAGATGGGCGTTGTTGGTGGCACCCACGGGCACTACAATGTGGCCCAAGCGGAGGTTGGCCTTGGGCGAGAAAGTCTTTTGCAGCCAGAACTGCTCCAACGCTACCTCGCCGCCGCGTTCCACCTCTTTCTCAAACTCGCCCGCCTCGTCGGCCTCCATCTCCACGGCAGCTTCTACGCCGCCGTGCTCAAACTCCACCTCGGTGCCGAACGACCAGCCATGGCCGAAGTCATAGCCAAGCATCAGCACGGCATGGGGCAAGTCGGCGCGACCATGGCCTTTTGCATCGGCATACTTTGCGGGAAACTTATAGCGGTTGAAATTGTCGCTGAAGAAGTTATATTGATATGTCGCCTCGCCATAGCCGCCAAGGGTGAGGCGCGAAGGACGAGGTGCATCGTGGCGGACGGAAGCCCCCAAATCGGGCGGATAGGCAGGCACTGAGTCGCGGGACTGCGCTCCAGCCATCTGGAAGGAGGACTGCAAGACAGTCAAAGCAAGAGTAGCTAACAACAATCTAATCTTCATGTTATATACTTTTAAAGTTCTGTTTTACAGAATGCAAAAGTACCAACTATAGCCAAAATAATAGGTAGCCAATAATAACCATTTTGAACAAATGGCATCACTATTAATGATGATTTTTTCATAGCAACGCCACATTAGAAACACTTCAGGACCGCTCCCGAATAGATACCGACCCGTAACCCACCCGCTATATAAGCGAGTCAAAAGCGTGCCAGAAGGTAGGACTTATTGTCCCCAATGCAAGCTTGCCAAAGAGCCCTTTTCAATAGGGGACTCAACGTATATGTAAACTAGAGGGGGCAAATGAAAAAGGAATCAAGGGCTGGCCTTGGTTCCTTAGGGGTTGTGGAAAAGGGGTATGCCCTGTTGGGTATTAGATGTCGTCTTCGGACTCGGGAACCATCTCGTCCCAATTGATTTGGGTGGGATAAATATTGTCGCGGATGATGGTGCCGGGGAACTCGCCACGGATGTGCTGAAGAAAAACGTAGGCCTCCAGACGGGTACGGAAATCACCCACCTTGACCTTGAAATTGGGCTCGTCGAAGACCACGTAGGCCTCCACTCCAGGATAGTTCATGTGGATGCGCTCCTTCATGTCGAAAGCCCTATTCTTGGATGAGGTGCCAGAGAGGGAAGCCACCTGGATGCGGTAGCCTGGGATGGTGCGGACGCGCTCGTTGAGCTCGATATGGCGCTTGACTAGCTGGGCCACAGCCACGTCGCCCACAACCTGAATATGGCCCCGGCTGCGATTGCCTCCGGGGGTGTAGCCCTGGGCAAGGCAGAGGGTGCTGGTCATGGCGACGAGGGTGAACAACAGAAAGTATTTCTTCATGTTAAAAAAACAGCTATTTGGCCAGACCATTGACCTGCACGGGGCGGACGGAAAGAATGGGGCGAGTGGAGAGGGTGAGCATCTGCTCGGCATAGGTGCCCAGAATCATGGAGGAGAGGGAGGACTCCTGCTCAGTCATGATGACTATCATGTCGGCGTTGATTTGGTCGGCATACTCAAGGGTGGTGAGCGTGAGGTTCTTCGGCGCAGAGACACACTGGGTGACATGGTTCACGCCCTGTTTTTCAAGGTAGTTGTCGACCATGTTGACATACCCGTCCACAATGCCTTTGATGGTGGAGTTGTCGCTAGTGTAGAGGCCAAGGACATGGAGCTGGGAGCCAAAGGTCTTGGCAAAGCGGGCTGCATAGGGGATTTTCTGACGGGTGTCGGGGCTGCTGTCGATGGGCACCACGATGTGTTCGAGCGTCTTGTTGAAGTTGAAGTCCTCGCGGATGGTCAGTACGGGGCACTTGCTGTCGGCAATAGTGCTATAAGTGTTGCGTCCGATGAAGTTTTTCTTGAAACCGGAGAGGCCGTTGGTGCCTACCACCACCAGTTCTGACCCATCGGCCTCGGCCTGGCTGGCCAGCTCTTCGGACACTTTGCCCTCGCGGATGACGTAGTCCATCTTGATGCCTTTGAGCAGATGGGCCACACCTGCATTACGGCGTTCTATTTCCTCTCGCACAGGGACTTCGTCTTGGTCTTTATCCTTAACGAAAACCAAACGGAGGTCCAAACCGGAGCGGTTAGCAATGTCTATAGAAAGGTCGACGGCATAGGCCGAACCTGTGGAAAAATCGAAACCGACTAATATATTGCTCATGTTCAAAGTTATAAAAATGACGTTGCAAAAATACACTTTTTTTTTCAATTATCATTTATTTATTCTAAAAAAAATATTAAACGGGGTTGTTGATATCTTTTCTAATAGAAAAAATATAATAATGCTTGTCATTTCAAAAAAAAAACGTAACTTTGCAAGATAAAACAGATTGACAAGAATAATAAACAAAATACACATAACACAATGACCAACATGATTTTGACTGCAGTACTGACGCTAGGCATCATCGGTGCCATCTTCGCCATTCTACTGTATTTTGTCGCACAGAAGTTCAAGGTTGTAGAAGATCCGCTCATTGACGAGGTGGCCGAGGTGCTGCCGGGGGCCAACTGCGGCGGATGTGGAAAATCGGGCTGCCGCGCCATGGCAGAGGCCTTTGTGAAGCAGGGCAACATGGAGGGACTTTTCTGTCCCGTGGGCGGTGACGAGGTGGCCAAGAAAGTGGCCGCCGTGCTGGGATGTGCCAGTGAGGCCACCGAGCCCAAAGTAGCCGTGGTGCGCTGCAACGGCACCTGCGCCAATGCCGCCGCCAAGAACAACTACGACGGTTTGAAAGACTGCGCCTTTGCCAATACGGTCTATGCCGGCGAGAGCGGTTGTATGTTCGGATGTCTTGGCTTCGGCAACTGCGCCAACGCCTGTCAGTTTGGTGCATTGAGTATAGACCCCGAGACGGGCCTGCCCATTGTTGACCAAGACAAGTGCACTGCCTGCGGTGCCTGCGTGAAAGCCTGCCCGCGCAGCATCATCGAACTCCGCAAGAAAGGTCCGAAGGACCACCGCGTATATGTTGCCTGCCGCAACAAGGAGAAAGGGGCTGTAGCCCGCAAGGCCTGCAGCGCCGCCTGCATCGGCTGTGGCAAATGCGCCAAGACCTGCCCCTTCGGCGCCATCACTGTGGAGAACAACTTGGCATACATAGACTTCAACGTCTGCAAGATGTGCCGCAAGTGCGTGGCCGAATGTCCCACCGGAGCCATCCACGCCGTTAACTTCCCTCCCCTGCCCCCCAAGCCTGCCGCACCTAAGCCCGAGGCTCCGGCTGCCGAAAAACCCGCAACCGCCCCAGTGGCCGACAAGCCGGCTCCCACTCCCGAACCTGTGAAGGCCCCTGCCAACAACCAATAACCTTTAACCCCAACAAAAGGAACGAAACATGAAGACTTTCAAAATGGGTGGTGTACACCCCGAAGAAAATAAAATATCGACCCAAGCCGCCATCGAGGTCATGCCTCTGCCCAAACAGGTGGCCGTGCTGATGAACCAGCACCTGGGTGCCCCCGCCACCCCTATCGTGGCCAAAGGAGACAAAGTGAAGGTAGGCCAGATGATTGCCGAAGCACAGACTTTCATGTGTGCCAACATTCACTCGCCCGTGAGCGGCACCGTGAACAAGATAGACGTTTGCAAGGATTTCGTCGGCCTGCCCAAGACCGCCATATACATTGACGTGGAAGGCGACGAATGGATGGAAAGCATCGACCGCACGCCCGACCTCAAGCGCGAATGCAGCTTGGAGCCGAAGGAGATTGTGGCCAAACTGAAAGAGATGGGCATTGTGGGCCTCGGCGGCGCCACTTTCCCCGCCCATATCAAATACAGCATTCCCGAAGGCAAGAAGGCCGAATACCTCATCATCAACGGTGCCGAGTGCGAGCCCTACCTCACCTCCGACTACCGTGTGATGATGGAACATCCCGAGGAGGTCTGCGTCGGAGCCAGCATCTTACGCAAGGCATTGGGTGTGCCCAACGCATACATCGGCATCGAGACCAACAAGCCCGACGCCATCAAGCTCATGACCGAGACAGCCAAGAAGTATGAAGGCATCGTCATTGAGCCGCTGAAGGTGAAATACCCGCAGGGAGCCGAAAAACAGCTCATCAACGCCATCACTGGACGCAAGGTGCCTAGCGGCAAACTGCCCATCGACGTGGGCTGCGTGGTGAGCAACCTGGGCACTGCCTTTGCTGTGTATGAGGCCATCCAGAAGAACAAGCCCCTGATTGAAAACATTCTGACCGTCACCGGCAAGAAACTGCCCAGCCAGCACAACTACCAATGCCGCATAGGCATCACCTATAACGACATCATTAAGCACGCCATCGGCGAACTGCCCGCAACCACCGGTAAGGTTATCAGCGGCGGCACCATGATGGGCAAGGCCATCAGCAACCTCGATGCCCCCACCACCAAGGGTGCCAGCAGTGTGCTGGTGATGGACGAGGCAGAAGCCCGTCGCAATCCCGAAACTAACTGCATCCGTTGCGGCAAGTGCATGCACGCCTGCCCCATGGGGCTGGAGCCCTATCTCTTCTCGGCTCTGGTGAAGAACAACCGTGTCGAAGAGGCCAAAGAGCACAACATACTTGACTGCATCGAATGCGGCTGCTGCTATTTCAGCTGCCCCGCCAACAAGCCCCTCACGGACGAAATACGTCTGGGCAAAAACAAGGTCCGCGCCTGGATGGCCGCACAGAAGCACTAATCATTTAAGCAAAATATATTCATAAGAAAAAAACATATATAATATGAATCTATTAAATATATCGGGTTCCCCGCATGTTCATAGCGATGAATCGACGAAAAAAATCATGTGGCGTGTCAATCTGGCCTTGGTGCCCATGCTGCTCTGCGGCATTGCCTTTTTTGGCCTCAACGCCCTGCTCATCAGCCTGGTTTCAGTAGTCTGCTGCTGCCTGTTCCAATGGCTCATTGAGAAATATCTGCTCAAAGTACCCACCACCGTCTGCGATGGCTCGGCCGTAGTCACTGGTCTGCTGCTGGCCTTCAATGTGCCTGCCACGGCCGATATGATATGGCTTATTGCCATCGGTGCCCTAGTGGCCATCGGCGTGGGCAAGATGGCCTTCGGCGGCTTGGGCAAGAACCCATTCAACCCCGCGCTGGTGGGACGTGTTTTCCTGCTCATCTCCTTCCCCGTGCAGATGACCACCTGGCCCACCGTAGGTAAGTGGTTCCCCATGTCGCTGGACACCACCTCTGGAGCCACACCCCTAGGTATTTTCAAAGAGAGCGGACTGAGCGACATGCCCAGCCTGATGGATGCTTTCCTCGGCCACGTCGGTGGCTCATTTGGTGAGGTGAGCGCCATAGCCATCCTCATTGGTGCCATCTATCTGCTGTGCCGCAAAGTCATCACCTGGCACATACCGGTGGCCTTCATCGGTACCGCTTTCATCTTCAGCGGCATTCTGTGGCTTTGCAATCCCGAGCAGTTCCTCAACCCCGTCATGACCATCTTCACTGGCGGCATCATGTTGGGTGCCTGCTTTATGGCAACCGATATGGTCACATCGCCCATGTCCAAGATGGCACAACTCATCTTTGGCTTCGGATGCGGCTTGCTGACCATCATCATACGCAACTGGGGAGCCTATCCCGAAGGTGTCAGCTTTGCCATCCTGCTGATGAATGCCGTCACCCCCTTGTTGAACAGATGGTGCAAACCGGCAAGATTTGCTTGTTAGTAAGAAAAACGATTAACTATTAAAAGATAATCAACTATGGCTAAGAAAGTTCAATCTACATTAATAAATATGCTGGTGGTGCTCACCTGTATCTCTGTGGTGGCAGCATTGGCACTGGCTTTAGTAAGTAATGTAACAGCTGAGCCCATTGCTCAGGCTCAAAAGGCCAAGACCGAGGCCGCTATCAAGGCAGTACTTCCCACCTACGACCAGCTGAAAGAGGTGACCATCGACGGTAACAACTACACAAAGGCTGTCGACGCACAAGGCAACATGGTTGGCATGGCCATTGAGGCCAAGAGTTCCAAAGGCTTTGGCGGTGATTTGGTGGCAATGGTGGGTTTTGATGCCGAAGGCAAGGTTTCAGGCTACCAGATACTGCAGACCGCCGAGACTCCGGGATTGGGAGCCAAGGCAGGCGACTGGTTTCAAGAGGGCAGCAAAGGTAATGTCATCGGCATGGACCCTGCCACTCCCCTCGCGGTGAAAAAAGACGGTGGCCAAGTCGATGCCATCAGCGGCTCTACTATCACCTCTCGCGCATTCTGCGAAATCATCAACAATGCATATCAAATCTACCAGAAAGGAGGCAATGAATAATGAAAACTTCTGATATCATCAAAAACGGACTAATCAAAGAGAACCCCACATGGGTATTAGTTTTGGGCATGTGCCCCACCTTGGCCACCACCACTTCAGCCATCAACGGCATGTGCATGGGCTTGGCCACCACGTTTGTGCTGATGATGTCCAACACGGTCATCTCTCTGCTCAAGTCGGTCATACCAGACAAGGTTCGCATTCCCTCCTTCATCGTGGTCATTGCCACCTTTGTAACCATCGTACAGTTAGTGATGCAGGGATTCCTGCCCGATCTATACGAAACACTGGGTCTGTTCATCCCGCTGATTGTTGTAAACTGCATCGTACTGGGTCGTGCTGAGGCTTTCGCTTCGAAGAACAATGTAGGCCACTCCTTCTTGGATGGATTGTTTATGGGACTCGGTTTCACATGGGCACTGACCCTGATTGGATTTTTCCGTGAGTTGCTGGGTGGCGGTGCCGTGTTTGGTCACAGCATCATCGGTGGCAACGACGGCATGCTGCTCTTCATTTTGGCACCCGGAGGCTTCTTGGTTTTGGGATATTTGATGGCCTTGGTACGCAAATTTCAAAAGAACTCGTAAAAAAAGTTAAAAAATAGGGGTCTAGGGGTAACTAAATCGAACCTTTCGGCTCTATTAAGTAGAAAGAATTAATTAAAGCAGTAAAAAGAATTTGATAACGAAAAAGAATAGAACAATGAAAAAGTTATTTTTATCCATAGTATTTGTTGCAATGACATGCATCGGATGCAAGGTTAATGCACAAAATTGTGCCGAGATTGTTCGCCCCTATCTGGAAGCAAATCACATCAGCCTATCAGATTATCCCCAGCCTAAGCTTGAATGGCGTTGCCAGTTCTCATACAACACATTCTTCCTAAGCGACAGCGTGCCCGAAGGGGCTATGGTGTTTGGAATAGAGGCCCTCACCAATCTCCTCACAGGAGAGCATCCCGACGAGAATTTCGAGATTGACTTAGAGGTCTTTAGTTACTATGCTTGGGACTTTATCAACTTCCAGATACAAGACAAAGGCCACACCATATTCTTCGACACCCACAAAAGCACCAACCGCTATCTGGGAGTGCGGACATACAATGATGCTTACGGCCGAATCGACGAATCGGAAATATACAAATAAAAAGGTTCTGATGAAATCGAACATCACACTAGATAATTAAAAAATAATAATATCATGAAAAAAATAGCGACACTTGTAATCCTCTTATGCCTGGGTTGTGTTGGAAGTGCCATGGCACAAAACATCCAGCACATCAGCCTAACAGCTGATAACAATGGGGACACCATTGACGGCGTAGGCATGATACTGTACGACGATGGTGGAGGAGCTGGCTCTTACGGACATGGTTATGACTACTATATCACCATACGGTCAGTCTGCGACTCGTCCGACTCGGCCACCACGTTTCTCGCAATAGACATAAAGGCTTTTGACATTGGACCTTACGACACATTGTACATTTATGATGGTCCCAATCCGACTGCACCATTACTGACAAAGCTGAACTCAACATATGAGTACAACACAAACCGAAGATACTTTATCACTCCTTCTAATACTTCCAGAATGCTATGTGTGCGTTTTCGCTCTTCCATTATTCACGAAGACGACACCATTCCTCATGCTGGCTTCAACCTAGACGTCTTGTGTGCAAAACCCTGCGAGCACGTAGTTGGCCTTATCGACCGTTTTTACGAACGATTAGATAAAACAGGCAATATAATAGACACCTGCATTTTCACCCCACTGCCTACCTCAATTGACTCCGTGTTCGACTCAATATGGGTGATCACCGATACGAACACTGGTGCAGGTCGATGGGAAGAAGGGCATGAAAACCTTATCCGAGTAGATACTATAGGATGGACAGATGGAGCCCTCTTATGTATGGGGCAGCAAATCCGATTCCATGCCCATGGCCAGTATTCCAATGCACTCAACTATTATACCCCAGAAGATGCCACAAGTAAATTCTATTGGGCTCTTGGCACAAGCGATACAAATGTGGGCATCAACCACACGGTAATCGACTATGGAGGGTACAAAACAGTCGGTTGCTACAATGTGGTCCTTACGGTAACCGACGTGAATGGATGCAAGCAGAGCAACTATGAAACAGTACAGGTGCGAGTGGCTCAAAACCCCATCAAAACTATTTTTGACCTTGCGACAATTTGTAACAATGACTCGCTGATGGTTAATGTGGGTTACGAAGGCGACAATGGAACACTCACACTAAAAAAGATTAAATTTGCCGAAGTCGTTTCTAAAACCAACGATATAAGAACCTTTATACCTGACGGAGAATACTGTGAAACACCTTGTTACGTAGCCCCTGTAACATTCGACGAATTTCCCGAAGGACGTCTGATTCAGTCGGCCAACGATATATGTTCCATTTGTGTCAACTACGAGCATTCCTTTATGGCTGACTACAGTTTGGCCATCTTATGTCCTACCTATGACCAACTGTCTAATCCCAATAACGGAAAAGCCTACTTAAAATATAAAGATGAACGAACTATCTCTACCGAAGCGCCTCCAGGATATACTAGTTATCCAGAAGGAACCTATGGTGGAGGCGGTACATATACGGGCTGCCCTGCCACGTCATCACCTAATTGGGATACTTGGGACAATTTATGTACTCATAGTCCCGACAATGACGCTTGCGACTCGACTTGCAACCCTTGGGGTGTTGGTTGGAACTACTGCTTTTCTCGTAATGAAAAATACACTCTTGTAAATGATGAACCATGCAATACCGATCAACCTGTTGGCGCAGGATTAGCCTCGAATGGCCATGTAAACTCGCAAATGTTTCAGATCCCCATCATGATACCTCCATTCGTAAATGCCGGAGAAAATGCCGGAGTGCTGGCACAAAATACCAAAGACTCAAGTGACCATATGGGCATGTCTATGTACTATATTCCGGCTGACGACTTTTCGACCTTGGTCGGATGCCCATTAAGAGGTGAATGGAAGATTCAAATCTGTGACCGCTGGAGGCAAGATAACGGTTGGATTTTCAACTGGTCCATGGACTTATGCAACATCAGTTCAGGCGGTGGTTGCGACTATCAGGTCGGCATCGACTCGGTAGTATGGCGTCCCGACACAAACTACGCTACCGACTTCTACGACGGACTTTACCGAGGTCTAATCATCAATAAAAGATGGAACGACAGCACCGCAGCCTATATCTCTTCGCCCGACACCAGTGGCGACTTCAATATCAAACTTTCAATCTATGACGAATTTGGCTGCCGTTGGGACACCCTTACGCATATCTCCACTGTGCGCACTCCATTGCCCAGACTTGGCAACGACACCCTCCTGTGCGATGTGGCCACAATGACACTTAATGCTTCCGACAAATATACTAACGATAACTACAGCTACCTCTGGGAACCTTTCGGTGAAACTACTTCCATTATCACCACCACACCCAATACCAATGGCGACCACTCCTACGTTGTAGAAGCAATCAATAGAGAAAAGAATATACAATGTATTGCCCGCGACACCATAGTAGTCAAGGTGCGGCCTCAGCCCATACCCAACTTCGACCCGGGCATCTACCCCTTGGAAGGCTGCGAACCTCTTACCATCAATATTGTAAACACCAGTAAAAACGGCTACAAATATCGTTGGGTGTTTGGCGACGGTACCTATTCGACATTGAAAGACCCCAGCCACTCCTATGCCGCAGGTACTTACGACTTCAAATACTACGTCGAGAGCGAAGGCGGCTGCAAGGACTCTCTCATTTATCCTGGTCTAGTGACGGTGTTCCCGCAGCCTAAGGCACAGTTCTCATGGGATCCTGTCTACCCGACCGTACTGCACCCCAGTGTGGCACTCAACAACACGACCACCCCGGACGACGGTACCAATATTTATAGATGGGAGATACAGTATGACAAGAATAACCCCTATTCCTTCCATACTGCCACTGAGAAGAATCCCACTTTCACCTGGCAGCCACCCGTTGGCGACGACATCTCCGGCAGCTACTCCATCCGCCTCTTGGCACGCACCGAAAACCGGGGCCCCAGCGGCATCCTGACGGTCTGTAGCGATACCATCGAGAACAATATCCTAATTATCAACGACCAGCTGGAATTCCCCAACATGGTAACTCCCAATGCAGACGGCATCAACGACAGGTTTGTCATCAAAAACCTTGTTGAAGGCCTTGCCTACCCAATCAACCAGCTTGACATTTACGATAAATGGGGCTCAAGGGTATTCCATGCAGCCAACATCATGAGAGTAGAGGATTTCTGGGATCCCGCTGCCACCAACAGCCCGGCAGGCACCTACTTCTATCGGTTTGTCGGCAAAGGCTACAAAGGCAACATAGAACATAACGGTGTCATCGAAGTGCTCAAATAGGCCTTTGGGTCTAAAGTCAATAACAATTAAGGGTGCCCTACGGGACACCCTTTTACTGCTATTGATAAGCCTTCCAGTTCTTCAAGCCCAAGCCAGACAACGCGACACTCTGGGCACTGGTAACAGAATCTATTTTGTCGAAAACATGGGGCAATGGGAAGCTCCTTTCTTGTTTAAAGCGGAGATGAACCATGCTGCCTTTTTTGCCGAACAGAATGGCTTCACTTTTGTCATTAAAGGACCTGAAGTAGAAGAGGCAGGGCATGCCCATCATCATGGAGGTCCGGCACATGCCTATAAAGTTCATTTCATTGGATGCAGCCAGCAGTGTTCTGTCTCGGGACAGGACGTAGACCCAACCGAAGGCTACGACAATTATTTTTTAGGCAGCAATCCCGACCGATGGGTTAGCCGAGTGCCACATCACAAGACTATTCTCTATAAAGGCCTATACCCGGGTATAGATATGGATGTGCGCATGGCACAGCATGCACTCAAGAACAACTTCTATATCAGCCCCGGCACCAGTCCTTCGGCAATCGCCATGAGATACGAAGGAACGGAAAAAATGTATCTCTCTGCGGGCAATCTTATCATACGCACATCTGTAGGAGAAATAGTAGAACTAAGCCCATTTGCCTACCAAGACATGGACACTGGCCGTTGTGAAATAGATGTTCGATACCGTCTCAAAGGCACTGAGGTCACATTTGTAGTAGGCGATTACGATACCCTTCTGCCCCTAGTCATTGACCCCGTACTCCACTTCTCCACCTACACTGGTTCCAGTGCCGACAACTGGGGCACGACAGCCACTTACGACTTTGAGAAAAACACATATACATCAGGCCTAGTATTCGGTACAGGCTATCCTGTTGCCACAGGTGCCTATGACCAAAGTTTTAATGGCAACGGCGATATAGGCATTTTCAAGTTCGACTCCACAGGGTCACAGCGCATCTTCGCCACCTATCTGGGAGGATCCAACGCCGATATGCCCCACAGTATGATTGTGAACTCTTTTGGCGAATTGGTCATCTTCGGAACCACCGGCTCGCGCGATTTTCCCACCACCGCCAATGCCTACGACACCTCCTTCAACGGGGGCAGTGTTCTGCATTACGAAGGAGGCACCTACGTCAATTATCCCAATGGATCTGATATTTTTGTCAGCCGATTCTCCAGTGACGGCACCCAACTCCAGGCCTCGACATTCATTGGTGGCAATGGTAATGACGGGCTCAACTATCGCAATTACTACACAGCCTTCACCATCATGTGTGGCAACGATTCTCTCTACTTCAATTATGGCGACGGCGCCCGTGGCGAAATAATCACCGACGACCTCAACAATATCTATATCGGCTCCACCACTTTCTCCACTAATTTCCCCGTCACCCAAGGCAGCGTCAACATCTATCCCCCACTCAAGCAGAACGGCATTGTCTTTAAATTGGACTATAATCTCCGCAACATCATATGGAGCACCTATCTGGGAGGCGACGGAGACGATGCCGTCTATTCCATTGATGTTGACTCCAGCTACAATATTATAGTCTGCGGTGGCACCAACTCAACCAATTTCCCCACCACTCCCGGAGTCTTCCAACCAACCTATGGAGGAGGCAGTGCCGATGGTTTTATCAGCAAAATTTCCTACAATGGCGACCGTCTGATTAGCAGCACCTACTATGGTTCTTCCGCCTACGACCAAATATATTTTGTCCGTACAGGCAAGCACGACCAAGTCTTCATCTATGGACAGACCAAGGCAGACGGCAGCACCATGATATACAACGCCAACTATAACACGCCTGGTGCCGGCAACCTTTTGTCGCGTTTCAGTCCCGACCTCACCAGCAGGGTTTGGTCCACAGTTTTTGGCACCAACATTGGTCATCCCAACCTCTCCCCCACGGCCTTTGCAGCCGACATATGCGACCGAGTGTATGCCGTTGGCTGGGGACGAGACTATGTGGGCAGCTGTGTCAGCAATTTCGACAATGGCAGCTGCCATGGAATGGAGACCACCCCTGACGCCTATCAGCGAAACACCGATGGCCAAGACTTCTATATACTGGCCCTCGACAACCAAGCCTCGCAACTGGATTACTCCACCTTCTTCGGCGAAAACTTTGCCGACGACAACCAAGGTGGACGGGACCATGTAGACGGTGGCACCTCGCGCCTAGACCGTCGTTCCACCCTCTACCAAAGTGTCTGTGCCAGCTGTCATGGTGCCAGCGCCTTCCCCACTACCCCCAATGTGTGGTCCGACCAAAACGAAAGCAGCCTTTGCAACAATGCCGTCTTCCGCTTCACCATCCATACCGACTATCCTGTCGCCGAATGCATAGTGCCCCCCGTGGGCTGCGCACCCTATACCGTCAACTTCCGCAACACGGGCCGTGGAGAAAGTTATCAATGGGACTTTGGCGATGGTTCCTCTTCCACCGAGACCAATCCAACACATACCTTCACCTCATCCGGAACGTATAATGTACGCTTAATAGCACTCTTGCAGAACGGGTGCAAAACGGCCGATACTACCTTCATCAAAGTCTGCGTTCTTAACCCAAACCGAGGGGAGCATGTCCTTCTAACTCCGTGTGAGGGCGAACTCACACAAATCGGACCTCAACCCCGACTTGGATGCACCTATGAATGGGTTACGGGCCAAGTGTCCGACCCAACGGTGGCCAACCCCTATGTAAGCCAGTCGGGCATCTACATAGTCCGCACTACCTCACAGGATAGGAACTGCTCACAAACCGACACCTTCGAAGTGAACTATGTCTCAAACATAGACTCTTTCGAAGTGCACAATCCCAGTTGTCCCAACTATAGCGACGGCTATGCTGTCGTCCACCTCAAAGCTAGCATCATAGGGCAAGCACAAATCTATTGGGACGGGCAGCCGGGCGACAGCGTCCTCAGCGGCTTGCGGGCCGACGGGCGGCAACACATACTTGAAATTGTCAACGGTGACTGTACCAACACCATCTCCTTCATGCTATCCGCCCCGCCAAGACTAACCTACAGTCTCGAAGCCGACACCATCCTCTGCGATGACAACTGCGATGGATGGATTCGGCTGACCTATGGCTACTCCGGAGGAGAAACCACCGACAGTCTGATAGAAAACCTCTGTCCGGGCACCCATACCATCCAATTCTCCGACACAGCCGGGTGTCCCTACTCAACCAGTGCCACCATCATACGCGACACCCTGCTCAACCAAATAAGAGTCTGGGCCGACACTAACGAAATATTCCTCTCGCAAAGCGTCGGCCTCCATGTCACCCCTAAACCTGGGGCAAATTACTCCTGGAGCGATGCCTCCACCCTCTCTCAGCCATACTCGCCTAATCCCATTGCCACTCCCGTCGACTCCCTCACCTACTACGAGTGCTACGTAGTGGACAGTCTGGGTTGCTCGTGGCGCGGTGGCCTAACCATACATTGCACCGAAATCCACTGCGGCAGCCCCGATGTGTTTATTCCCAATGCTTTCTCACCCAACGACGACGGCATCAACGACCGCCTCACCTTCAAAGGCAAATGGATTCTGGAATTCCATCTTGCCGTATACTCGCGCTGGGGAGAAAAAGTATATGAAACCCACGACATCAACGACAGCTGGGATGGACGCTACAACGGCAACTGGTGTCTGCCCGGAGTCTACACTTACTACTGCCGCATCAAATGCGAAGCCGGGCTCGAAAACCTCCTCAAAGGAGACATCACACTCATACGATGAAAGACCAATTTGTCATAGCCTGCCTTACAGACCTCTCCATGAAAGAAGAGGTGGTGAGCCATTCGGTCTATCTGGCCCGGATGCTCAACAAAGGGATCATTCTGCTATACGTCGAAGACCCGAAATATGGCACACCCTCCGTCTCCGAGGCAGAGAAAGAAATCCTTGCCATCGAGGCCAAGATAACGGAGGTCAAGCCGGCCCATGTGCTGATGAAGGGCAACCTCAAAGAAGTCATCGATGCCCTACCCTCCCTGCTCAATGGTGTGTTGGCCGTCGCCGCCGTCAACCCCTCTGCTCCCAAAGGCTCACCCACCCATCCGCGCACCTTGCTCCGCCTTTTCAACGAATGCAAGATTGCCTACCTTACTGTGCAGACTCCACTCTCCAACAGCCACCAATACGACCGCGTGGCTTTCGGAATAGACTTTCGCAAGGAGAGCAAGGACAAACTTATCTGGGCCAGCTATTTCGCACGGTTCAACCGCAGCCAACTCATGATGATGCATTTCCATTATAGCGATGAAGGTTTACGAAACAAATGGAACAACAACGTCATCTTCATGAACAAGTTGTTCAAGAGCCTCGGAGTGAGCTACACTAGCCAATTGGTCAGCGGCCACGCCCTCTTCCCCGAAAGCCTCATCTGCGACAGTGCGGCAGCATCGGGTTGCGGCCTGCTCATCAGTGTCACCACCGACACCCGCGACCTCGACATAGTGGAATGGGTTGCGGGCGTACAGGAACACCGCACCATACGCAACTCAGCACACATGCCCGTACTCTACATCAACCCACGGAACGACATCTATGTCCTTTGCGACTAAAACATAGTTCAACCATCATGAAAAAAATAGTCACCTACTCCATCGCCATACTGGTTTGTATTGCCTTCTGCATCTTATTCTCCCACGTTGGAGTCAAACATGGAGGGTCGCGCAACGTCAACCCATGGGCCTTCTCCATAGGGATTCTAGCCATTGCTGCCATCATGACCCTCGTGCACAAAATCGAGTCCAAACGCCATCAGCAGGAGCACCATGACACCCATCAAGAGCAATAATATTTCAACAAATAACCTACACTAAAACACTGCCATACTAAAATTCCCCCTATACTATTTTAGTATAAAAATCATTAAAAAGTTTTTTTTTCGTATCTTTGCAAAATCAAAAAATAACACTTACAGTTGCGCCCGACACGTATCAGGGATTATTGAATGAAAAAAATTTACATCATCGCACTGGCAGCCTTTTCATTTTTAGCCACCAGCTGTATGCACACCTTGTATGTGCCCACCGAAGCCACCTTCAAAAGTGCCAACGACCAAATTGCCGTAGACCTCAATAAGAGTGGCTACCGCCTCACCAACCAATCATCCGTAGAAAAAAACGAACTGGTTGTCTCCGACCAAACCTACAACAGCAAAACTGGTTACAGCAACAAGATTGACAACAACTTCGTCAACTACGACAGCCACACCTTCACCAATCCCTCTGGCCAGAGTATCTCCTACTCTACCAAATATAGTTACAAACGCAGCATCACCGGCGAAGTCTATCTGAAAGAAATGAACGTCACCGAGTGCAAAGTCAGCAACCCAGACGACTACCAACAATACTGCGGCAACACAGGCTCCATCCAACGTGAACTGGAAGCTTCTCGCCGCGAAGTACGCGACCTCAACATCTTCACCACCACCCTACTCACTTGTGGCATATTGATTGCCGTGGCCATTGCAGTCGCTCTCATTCCAGGAGAATAAACTAAAATGATAATCCGCATTTGCCGTAAAGAAGCCTCTTTGAGGCTTCTTTACGGCAAATGCGGTTAATCATTGACCTAATGTCCCAGTTTGGGTATAGTAGTCCCTCCCTAAACGAAACAAAAAAAGCGAGAGGTCAGAACGACCCCTCGCAGCAATCAAAACCAATAAAAAAAGCCAATCATTATTGACGTTATTATGTATGAAAAACAAAAAAAATATTGCATGTTAACTGTTAAAAAACACAAACAAAGCATCAAGCAGACAATCCATGTTTTTGGTTGAAATAATCCCAAATCGGTCGTAAGGATTTATGTCAGATTAGTATTTGTTTCAAGCAGATTGGCTGCATCCCTGTCTTGACGTAGCCCGCTACGTCAAGACAGGGAAGTGGCTAAGATGCCTATAGAAATGCTGATAAGGCAAAATAGACCTTGAATTGAGGTCATCATGACCAAGTGTCGCTCTAATGACTGATTGAGGGTATTATCGACATCCGAAGACAGACGGTAATTATTCTCAAACGCATTATTGTGCCGGCCATCTTATGTTTGCTTTCCATAACAGTGTCTGTCCTTGTTTAGTATCTTATCACATCACTTTTCAAATCCCCATTTTTCTGCTTGTCACTATATATGTGCGGTGAGCAACGGTTCCTTTGGCCATCTACTCTGAGTGCCAAATTGGGCCGTCTGCTTTACTTGTCAAACATCAGTCCTTCTCTCAGTGAATGATGGGGGCATCAGACATTCAGAATTCATCTGTAGGCAACCATTCAGTATTTAGAATTTCGAATTATCAATCGGCATACCGCTGTGCCATGGCCATATGCCATGCGTAGGACATAGGCGCCCGAAGGTAGGTCGGTGAGGTCAAATTGGGTGGTTTCGGCAGGAGAAGAGAAGGTCAGCTCCTTCACCATGCGGCCCGCGTTGTCGTAAACTTCAACCCTATGGATGGGCAACCCCTCTATGGTAACCATGCCAGTGGTAGGATTAGGATAAGTTTTGAATAGAAGAGTCTGGTCGGCAGAGTGTATGCCTTCGGGCTGGGTGATGGTGAGCATTAGCGTAACGATACTGTCACATCCCTCAACGGTCTGGCCAATATAGTCATATTGTCCACTAGTAGTGTAGGTGTTACCATGCCAAGTGTAGGTGATTTCAGCAGTGTCGACAATGGTGTCATGAGTGCTATAATGGAGGGTCAGATGGAGTGTCACCACGCTGTCGCAGCCAACAGAATTCTGCTGGGTGTAGACAGGACCTTCGGTAGATTGGTAGTAGGTTTCCCCATGCCATACAAATTGGTCGCAGGCTGTCTGGTAATCGTCAAAGGCAGTGCTGTGGTTTATGGTCAGGTGCAGGTTGACCGTACTGTCGCAACCCACCGAGTTGCGGGTGGTAAAGGTGGTCGTGTCGGTACTGTGGTTAAATACATTCCCATGCCAGATGAGGCTGTCGCAAGCAGTCACCTCATAGTTGCTGGAGGTGCTGTGGTTTATGGTGAGGTGCAGGGTGACCGTGCTGTCGCAACCCTCCATGTTGGTGAGGGTGACATGGTCAGTGTCGGTACTGGCCGTGTAGGTATTGCCGTGCCAGATGATGCTGTCACAGGCTGCAATCACTTCAGCTCCTGCGCTGCTGTGGTTGACCACAAGGTGCAGGTTGACCACGCTGTCGCACCCCTGGCTGCTGGTGTAGGTATAGGTAGGTGTGGTGGTGTCCATGGTGTAGAATCCGCCATGCCAGGTAACGCTGTCGCAAGCCACCAAATTCTCCACCACGGTGTCGAGTGGGCTGATAACAAGGTGCAGGTTGACCACACTGTCGCAGCCCTGTGAGTTAGTGGCCGTATGGGTGGGCAGTGAAGTGCTGGTGGTGTAGGTATTACCGTGCCAGGTAAAGCCGCCGCATGTGGTGTGGTCCTCCACAACATAGTTGCTGTGGTTGACCGTCAGGTGCAGTGTGGTCACGCTGTCGCAGCCTTCAGAATTCTGAGTTTGGAAAGTGGGGCTAAAGGTGCTGGCGGTGTAAACAGTGCCATGCCATACAAGGCTGTCGCAGACGGTCTGTTCCTCAATACCGGTCGTGCTGTGATTAATAGTAAGATGCAGGGTGACGAGGCTGTCGCAGCCATATTGGTTCTGCATGATGGCTGTGGGAGTGTTGGTATTGGAGGCATAGGTGGTGCCGTGCCATACAAGGCTGTCGCAGGCCACCTGGTTATCAATGCCGCTGCTGCCGTGGTTGATGGTTAGGTGCAACATGACCACGCTGTCGCAGCCCGTTGAGTTCTGTGCCACATAGATGGGGGCGTTGGTGGAGGAGGTGTAGGTGGTGCCGTGCCAAGTATAGCTTTCGCAGGCAGAGACCACCTGAATGTTGGAGGTGCTGCTATGGATGGTCAGGTAAAGGGTGTCGACGCTGTTGCAGTTATAGCCCTCCACATTGTAGTCGTGGGTATAGGTGCCGCTAGTGGTGTAGTAGGTACCATGCCATAAATAGGCATCGCAGGTGTCCACATGGTAGACCTCATGGACATGGCTATTCATGGTCAGGTGCAACGTGTCTACACTGGGACAGCCGACGGCGTTGACATAGTTATAGAGATAAGTGCCCGTACTGTCGTAGGTATTGCCGTGCCAGGTGTAGCCCTCGCAGGCGGTGACATACTCATCCCCATGGGTACTACGGTTGATAGTGAGATTGAGCAGTACCAGACTGTCGCATCCAAAAGCATTTTGGGTGAGATAGGTCGGCGTGGTGGTGCTGGAGGTATAGGTGGTGCCGTGCCAAGTGTAGCTGTCGCAGGCCGTCACGTTCTCTATGGCCATGTCGCTTTGATGAACCGTTAGATGCAGGGTGACAACGCTGTCGCAACCCGCCGCATTGGTCTCGGTATAGGTGGGTGTGGTGGTATTGACAATATAGGTGTTGCCATGCCAAACAAAGCGGTCGCAGGCGGTTTGGTTGTCAATACCAGTATTGCTGTAGTTGACAGTCAGATGGAGGGTGACCACACTGTCGCAGCCCGCAGCATTGGTGGTGGTGTAGGTGGGGCTGTCGGTGGAGGCGGTGTAGTTATGTCCATGCCAGGTGTAGCTGTCGCACACGGTGTGCCACTCGGCTCCCTCATTGCTGTTGCGTACTGTCAGATGGAGGGTGACGATGCTATCGCAGCCCGCGGCATTCTGCTCTACATAGGTTGGGGCTTGGGTCGAGGCAGTATAGGTGGTGCCGTGCCAAGTGTAGCTGTCGCAGACGTTCTGGATTTCAATGCCGGTGTTGCTGTGGTTGATAGTCAGGTACAGTGTGTCGACATTGGTGCAGATGGAGCCGGGCTGGTGATGGTCGTAGGTGTATACGCCCCCTGTGGTATAGGTCTGACCGTTCCAGCGGTAGTTGTTGCAGGCGGTCACCCAATAGGAGGTGTCTTCGTGGATGCTGATGGTGAGGTGGAGGGTGTCGGTGCTGGCACAGCCTGCCGAGTTGGTGTAGTCATATGAATATACCCCCGTGGTGGAATAGGTAGTGTCATGCCAGGTGTAGCGGTCACAGGCCTGCTGGTTGTAGCTGTCGTGGGTGCTGTTATGGATAGTAAGATTCAGTGTAACGGTGCTGTCGCAACCCACGGCGTTCTGCTCGACAAAGGTGGGGGTGGCCGTGCTGGTGGTATAGGTGATGCCATGCCAGGTGTAACTGTCGCAGGCGGTCTGGTTTTCTGTTCCGGCAGTGCTGTAGTTGACAGTTAGATGCAGGGTGACCGTGCTGTCGCACCCCATAGCGTTTTGCTCAATATAAGTTGGCTCTGTGGTACTGGCGGTATAGGTGGTGCCGTGCCAAGTATATCTGTCGCAGGCCACTTGGCTGTCAATGCCGCTGTTGCTGTGGTTGACGGTCAGGTGAAGGGTGACCGTGCTGTCACAACCCATGGCATTCTGCTCTACGTAGGTGGGCTGGGTTGTGCTGACGGTATAGGTGGTGCCATGCCAGGTGTAGCTGTCGCAAGCCACCTGACTGTCTATGCCAGTGTTGCTATGGTTGACGGTCAGGTGTAGCGTCACCGTGCTGTCGCAGCCCACTGCGTTTTGCTCTATAAAGGTGGGCGCGGTGGTGCTGGCGGTGTAGGTAGTGCCGTGCCATGTATAGCTGTCGCAAGCGGTCTGTGTTTCCACACCCGAAGTGCTGCTGAGGATAGTCAGGTGCAGGGTGGTCACACTGTCGCATCCACCGACATTTTGGCTCGTATAGGTTGGTGTGGAGGTGCTGGCCGAGTAGGTGGTTCCATGCCAGGTGTAGCTGTCGCAGGCGGTCTGGGTGTCAACTCCCTCATTGCTGTAGTTGACGGTCAGGTGCAAGAAGGTTACACTGTCGCATCCTTGGGTATTGGTAGTGGTATGGCTGGGAGTATTGGTGCTGGCGGTGTAGGTGGTGCCATGCCAGGTGTAGCTGTCGCAGGCATTTTGCACGTCGAATCCTACTGTGCTATGATTGATGGTCAGGTGTAGGGTCACAACGCTGTCGCAGCCATCGGCGTTCTGTGCAACAAAGGTGGGCGTGGTGGTGCTGGACGTATATGTGGCACCATGCCACACGAAACTGTTGCAGGCCACTTGGTTTTCAATGCCGCTATTGCTGTGGTTGACTATCAGATGCAAGGTAACGGTGCTGTCGCATCCTGCCGCATTTTGCTCGACAAAGGTGGGTGTATTGGTGCTGGCAGTGTAGGTAACACCGTGCCATGTGTAGTTGTCGCATGCCACCTGATTGTCAATGCCCGTGTTGCTGTAGTTGACCGTCAGGTGGAGGGTGACCGTGCTATCGCAGCCTAATGCATTCTGTTCAACAAAGGTAGGTTCGGTAGTGCTGGCGGTGTAGGTGGTGCCATGCCAGGTATAGCTGTTGCAGGCCGTTTGCTGATCTATGCCAGATGTGCTGTTGTTAATGGTCAGGTGGAGGGTCACCGTGCTGTCGCAGCCGGCCACATTCTGTGTGTTGAAGATGGGCTCGGTAGTGCTGGCGGTATAGGTGTTGCCGTGCCAGGTGTATGAGTCACAGGCCGTGTGGGTCTCAATGCCGGTGGTGCTGTGATGGATGGTCAGGTTTAGGGTGACGGAACTGTCACAGCCGGTTCGGGCATGCATATGATAGGTGGGCGAAATGGTGCTGGCATAGTAGGTTTCTCCATACCAGAAGAAGGAATCGCAGGCCGACTGCTCCACTATTGTCTGATAATTGTGGTCCAATGTCAGGTGTAATGTAGCCGTACTGTCGCAGCCATGGACATTGAGGGTGCTATAGGTTGGCGTATTGGTGCTGGCCGTATAGGTGACATCGTGCCATGTGTAGCTGTCACAGGCATGAACGGTATCAATGCCAAAGGTGCTGTTGTTGATGGTAAGGAAGAGGGTGTCGATATTGGTACATGAGGACGACTCTTGGGTGTGGTCATAAGTGTAAACGCCGCTGGTGGTATAGCTCTGGCCATTCCATGAATAGTTGTCGCAGGCAGTTACGTAGAAGGAGGTGTCGTCGTGGTGGCTGATGTTCAGGTGGAGGGTGTCGGTGCTGGCACATCCGGCCGCATTGATGTAGTGATATTCATATACACCCGAGGTATTGTAGGTGGTGTCGTGCCAGACAAACTCTTCGCAGGCATCCTGGAAGACGGCATTGTGGGTGCTGTTGTTCAGGGTCAGGTGCAGCGTCACCGTGCTGTCGCAGCCCTGAACATTCTGTTCTACATAAGTGGGAACTGTGGTGCTGGCAGTGTATGTGATGCCATGCCAGGTATAGCTGTTGCAGGCCGTTTGGACATCAATGCCGCTATTGCTGTGGTTGACGGTCAGGTGCAGTGTCACCGTGCTGTCGCAGCCTTGGGCATTCTGTTCTATATAGGTCGGGGTGGTCGTGCTCTCGGTGTAGGTGGTGCCATGCCACACAAGGCTGTCGCAGACGGTCTGGGTTTCAATGCCGCTATTGCTGTAATTGACGGTCAGGTGCAAGGTCACCGTGCTGTCGCATCCCACTGCATTTTGTGCTATATAGGTGGGGTCATTGGTGCTAGCGGTATAGGTGTTGCCGTGCCAAGTGTAACCATCGCAGGCGGTCTGTTCGTCTATTCCAGTGGTGCTGGAACGGATGGTTAGATGCAGATGTACGGTGCTGTCGCAGCCAGCGGCATTGTCACTGGTATAGGTGGGGGTATCGGTACTGGCGGTATAGGTGCTGTCGTGCCAGGTGTAACTGTCGCAGGCGGTATCAGTTTGGATGCTGTGGTTACTGTAGTTGATGGTCAGGTTAAGGGTCACTGTGCTATCACAGCCCGCAGCGTTCTGCTCGATAAAGGTGGGGGTATTGGTGCTAGATGTGTAGGTGTTGCCATGCCAGGTGTATGTGTCGCAGGCGGTTTGGACTTCTACACCGCTGTTGCTGTAGTTGACCGTCAGGTGCAGATACACGGTACTGTCGCAGCCTGCGGCATTCGGCAGGTCATAGGTGGGTGTGGTGGTACTGGCCGTATAGGTAATGCCATGCCACATGTATCGGTCGCAGGCGGTGACAGTATCTATGCCTGTGGTGCTATTCAAGATAGTGAGGTGCAAGGTCACTATGCTGTCGCAGCCCTCCGCATTCTGCTCTATATAGGTGGCTTCGGTGGTACTGCCATAGGCCGTGCCATGCCAGGTGTAGCTGTCACAGGCAGTATGGGCTATCTCACCTCTGCTACTATGGTTTACTGTCAGATGGAGTGTCACCACACTGTCGCAGCCCGCCGCATTGGTAACCGTATGGGTTGCGCTGTCTGTGGAGGCGGTGTAGGTATTACCATACCATATGAAGCTGTCGCAGACCACCTCACTTTCTATTCCTTCGGTGGCATGATTTATCGTCAAATGCAGGGTGTCGGTGCTGGCACAGCCGGCCGCGTTGGTGTAGTTATATGGGTAAACTCCACTGGTCGTATAGTTTGTGCCATGCCAGTTGTATGTCTCACATGATGTCTGGACATAGCTGTCATGACTGCTCTGGTTTATCGTCAGCTGCAGGGTGACCAAACTGTCGCAGCCCATATCATTTTGTTCTATGTGGGTGGGTCCGGTGGTACTGGCTGTGTACATAGTGCCATGCCATGCAAAGCTATCACATGCAGTAATTGCTTCAGCGCCAAAGGTCATGTGGTTGATGGTCAGGTGCAGCGTATCCGTACTTGCGCAGCCCTGGGCATCGGTGTAGTCGTACTGATAAACGCCACTGGCCGTATAGGCTGAGTCATGCCACTCGTATGTTTCACATGATGACTGTGTATAGCTTACATGACTGCTGTGGTTGATGGTCAGGTGCAGCGTCACCGTGCTGTCGCAGCCCACTCCATTCTGCTCTATATATGTAGGTTCATTGGTGCTGACCGTATAGGTACTGTCGTGCCATGTATAGCTGTCGCAGGCGGTCTGGGTGTCTATGCCTGATGTGCTGTGGTTGATGGTCAGATGCAAGGTCACCGTGCTGTCACAGCCCAACGTGTTTTGCTCTATATATGTGGGTTCTATCGTGCTGAGCGTATAGGTGCTGTCATGCCAGGTATAACTGTCGCAGGCGATCTGGGTGTCTATGCCTGTACTGCTGTGGTTGATGGTCAAGTGCAGCGTGTCAACGTTGGTGCAAGCCGTGCCACTAACTGTATAGTCGTATGTGTATGTCCCACTTGTATCGTAATCCTGCCCATGCCAACTATAATTGTCGCACGCCGTAATCCAGAAGGCGGTGTCTTCATGCTGGCTGACTGTCAGATGCAGGGTATCTGTGCTGGGGCAGCCTACCGGATTGACATAACCATACTGGTATACCCCGCTGGTTGTATAGTTGCTGTCATGCCATACATAATTGTCGCAGGCATCCTCATAGTAGCTGTTATGACTGCTGCTGTTGATGGTCAAGTGCAGGGTGACAATGCTGTCGCAACCTTCTCCATTCTGCTCCACATAGGTCGGCGCAGTAGTGCTGGCCGTATAGGTACTGTCATGCCATGTGTAACTGTCGCAAGCGGTCACCTCCTGAACGCCCACGCTGCTGTTGTTGATGGTCAAGTGCAGGGTGACAGTGCTGTCGCAACTCTCTCCATTGTGTGTAGTAAATACCGCCTCACTGGTGC
>ODAI013026858.1_pt1 | contig 28194 bp, 26 predicted proteins | sample 1539321 | NCBI WGS metagenome assembly ODAI01 (sample SAMN02144231, study PRJEB22623) | gut metagenome | biome: sheep rumen | host: Ovis aries | place: New Zealand
ATGATGTGATATCAGATTTGTCTTTGAGCGTAAAAAAAGGCGAATCTGTTGCACTGATTGGAAGTTCTGGTGCTGGCAAAACTACTTTAGCAGATATTATTATGGGACTTTTGATTCCGCAAAAAGGTATCGTCGAAATCTATGATGAAGATAATTTTAGTAGTGCTCAACAGCGATATGAAAATATCGGATATGTTCCGCAGTCAGTTTTTTTGATTGATGATACTGTACGCGCAAATGTAGCATTTGGGATTTCTGTAGACAGTATCTCAGATGAGAAAATATGGGCCGCTTTGGAGCAGGCGCAGTTAAAATCATTTGTAGAAAGATTGCCAGATGGATTAGATACAATTGTTGGAGAACGAGGAGTTAAGTTTTCTGGTGGTCAGAGACAAAGAATAGCTATTGCCAGGGCCTTGTATGAGGATCCGGATATTCTTGTTTTGGATGAGGCTACATCAGCTCTAGATGCTGAAACTGAAAATGCTGTTATGGAATCGATTGAGGCTTTACAGGGACGAAAAACACTGATAATAGTAGCGCATCGTTTATCTACAATTAGGAATTGTGATGTTATATATGAAATTGTTGAGGGAAAGGCAGTTGAGCGGAGTAAGGAAGAAGTGTTTGGAGATGAAATTGAAACATAATGTCCCGTGTTGCGAATAAAACAATACTTAAAGTAGTTGAGATATTATGAAAAACAAAATAGACTATCTTAAACTGACAATTGCAATTTGCTCTGCTTTGACTTTTATTGTTTTTCTTGCGACTTTTTTTTATTCTTGTACCCAAGGCGGTAAATCTTATGAATACTGCTCAGAGAACTTAAGGTGCTGGAATTAGCTGAAACCATAAAGAGTATTGAAGATAATACAGCTCAGGCAATGTCTGATGTTTCTAGTGCCATGGAACAGATTGATTCTTTGGATGTTAGTACGCTAAATCAGTCAATTCAGGATTTGAAAGAAAGTACTGTAAAATTCAGTAATTTGTTTAATGATTAAGGTGTTCATTATTTGTATTTCTTTATATGTCCTTGGGGTTATGACGATTCCCCTGAATGAGAGAATGTTACTTAATGATAACAAGTAGGTCTGAATACAAAAAATATTTAAGAGCTGATATGAATGCATTGTCGATAAAAGGTAATATTCTTTTTAATTGGTTAACTGATCCGATTTTTAGATATGAGCGAGCACTTAAAAAGCATGAGTATTATCATAATTGTTTTAAATCATTTCTATTAAGGCTTTTGTGGTGATAAGTGCGCTCAGACACCGTTCATTAGGTGTGAAACTTGGTTTTTCAATTCCAATAAACGTTTTTGAAACGGGACTTAGCATAGCACATGTCGGAACGGTTATTGTGAATCCTACATCTAAGACAGGTAAGAACTGTCGGATTCATGCATGTACAAATATCGGTGTAGCTGCAGGAACTAATGGTGGAGCGCCGAATATTGGTGATAATGTATATATTGGTCCTGGTGTAAAGATGTTTGGAGAGATTACAATTGCTGATAATATTGCAATCGGAGCCAATGCGGTTGTAAATAAGAGTTTTACAACTCCCGTAATTACTATTGCTGGAATACCGACAAAGAAAATATCTGATAAGGGTTCATTTGGTTTAATATATATTATAATTTCTGTTTGTATATAAGGTGTAGGTCAATGGCTGGTTTTTTTATTCATCCTTCTTCCATAATTGATGAAAATGTTGAGATAGGTGACAACACAAAAATATGGCATTTTAGTCATATTCAGTCAGGGGTGAGAATTGGAACTGGATGTAGTTTGGGACAGAATGTTAATGTATCCAATAATGTTAGGGTTGGAAATGGCGTAAAGATTCAAAATAACGTTTCCGTATATGAAGGAGTTGAACTTGAGGATTATGTTTTTTGCGGTCCATCAATGGTTTTTACCAATGATCTGACCCCGAGATCCAGATATCCTAAAGGTCATGAAGCTTACAAGAAGACGCTTGTTCAACATGACGCTACACTTGGAGCAAACTGTACGATTGTATGCGGACATAAGATTGGTGCATATGCTACGATAGCTGCTGGTGCAGTGGTGACTAAGGATGTGCCTGGTCAAGCGTTGATGGCAGGAGTTCCGGCAAGGCAGATTGGTTGGGTTTGTGAGTGCGGCCAGGTGCTTGATGAGGATATGAAATGTCCTGATTGTGGCAAGAAATACAGCAAAACAGAAAGTGGTCTTGTAAGAGAAGGTTAATATGCAATTCAGAGATCTTAAAAGACAATATGAACATTTAAAACCTGAAATTGATTCTGCTATAAGTACTGTGATCAATGATTCTAATTTTATTTCAGGGTCACAGGTTAAAGAACTCGAGAAGGAACTGGCAGAATATGTCGGCGTAAAGCATTGTATTACTTGTGCTAATGGAACTGATGCTTTGACACTGGCTCTTATGACTTGGGGTATTGGAAAGGGAGATGCGGTATTTGTGCCGGATTTCACTTTTTTTTCTAGTGGGGAATGCCCGGCATTTGCAGGTGCAACACCGATATTCGTAGATGTAGAATCGGGTAGTTATAATATTGATCCTAATTGTTTGGAAAAGGCTGTTCTCAAGGTCTTGGATGAAGGCAAATTGACACCTAAAGTGGTTGTTGCGGTAGATCTTTTCGGACAGCCTGCTGATTATGACATGATAAAGCCTATTTGTGATAGGTATGGCTTACTGTTGCTTGAGGATGGAGCCCAGGGATTTGGAGGGAGTATTCGAGGCAAGAGAGCGTGTAGTTTTGGCGATATATCAACTACTTCGTTTTTTCCTGCAAAGCCTCTCGGATGTTATGGAGACGGTGGAGCGATTTTTACGGATAATGATGAATGGGCTGAATTACTCAGATCATATTGCGTCCATGGCAAGGGCGGCACAGATAAGTATAAAAATATCAGAATTGGTATGAACAGTAGGCTGGATACTATTCAAGCTGCGATTTTATTGCCTAAGTTTAAGGCGTTTTGCGATTATGAATTGGATTCGGTTAATAAGGTTGCCGGGTGGTATAACGATAGATTGAAGGATACCAATCTGGTATTGCCGACTGTTCGGGATGGATTTGTAAGCAGCTGGGCACAATATACTGTTCAATTGCCGGAGGGAGTAGATAGAGATACTCTTCAGGTACGTATGAAAGAACAGGGAATTCCTACAATGGTTTATTACAAGAAACCTATGCATACTCAGGAAGCTTTTGCTGGAACGAGAAGTGTCAAAGTTGAATGCCCGGTTACAGAGAGGCTGTGTAAGAGTGTTTTGAGTCTTCCAATGTATCCATATTTGAAGGAAGAAGAATTGGAGAGGGTAGTAAAAATACTTATTTGCAGTACAAGCGGATAGATAGATGTTAATAGAATTATATGGTTATGTATAGGCGACGTGCCGATATTAATAATTATTTTATTACAGAAGGACAAAGCATATGAAAATATTAGCAATTGGAGCACATCTAGATGATATTGAGATAGCTTGCGGAGGGACTTTGGCAAAAGCTATTGAGAATGGACATGATGTTAAGGTTCTTATTATGAGTAGATCCGGCTATACAAATAAGGAAGGGGAAATTCAACGATCTGATGATGAAGCAGTCAAGGAAGGAACTAATGCACTTCATGTTTTGGGAATCCGTCATATAGAGATCCTTAGTTTTCCTACGAAGGATATTCCATGGACTTCCGAGGTTGTAAATGCTATTGATCTGTGTATTTCTAATTATGATCCCGATGTGATATTTACTCATCATCCCTTTGATACACATCAGGCACATGCCGGTGTTAGTAATGCGACTGTTTCAGCAGCAAGGCGAAGAAATACTGTATTTTTTTATGAACCCATTTCGCCCTCGGGGAGGTCATATGTTGCATTTAGGCCTCAACTATATGTTGATATAAGTCAAACAATAGAAAAAAAGGTTGCATCTCTTAGGGAGCATAAGTCTGAATATAACAAATTTGGTGGTGAAGACTGGGTGGAAGGAGTTCATGCTAGGTGCGGATTTCGTGGGTACGAAATTGGGAAAAAATATGCAGAAGCATTTGAGGTGTTAAGAATTGAAATGACATTTGAAAGACATAATATTCTGTAAATTAGGAGAGCTTATCGTGAATGATTCATACAAAGGACATCCTGTAATAGTATTTGCCTTGGAACATTATAACCCACTAGGGCTTATTCGTAGTTTGGGAGAAAATGGTATATTTCCAATATACATTTCTGTACTTGCTAAGGGAAAACATAAGTCGGCAAGTTTGAGCAAATATATTTCGAAATTGCACATAGTTGAAACGGTGGAAGAAGGATACGCTTTTCTTATAAATAAATATGGTAATTATTCCTATGAGGAAAGACCTATTGTGTTGTTTTCAGATGATAAGTCAAATGGCTATTTTGATTATCGTTATGATGAATTAAAGAGCCATTTTATTGTTCATAATGCGGGTGTTAAAGGTCGTATTAATAAGTATATGGACAAAGCGGAAATACTACGGCTCGCCGAAAAACATGGTTTTAGGACACTCAGATATTGGACTGTTGACAGAGGGGTGATTCCAGAAGATGTTGAATATCCTGTTATCACTAAAGATATTCACTCTAACGCGGGTGCTTGGAAAGCAGATGTTTTCGTATGTGAGAATGAAAATGATCTAAAGAATGCATATAGTAAGATTTCGTGTCCTGTAGTCCTTCTTCAAAAATTTATAGATAAGAAAAGCGAATGTGCAATTGAGGGATATTCTATTAATCATGGCAACTCAATACATATTGTCACGGCAGTAACATATAAGTATCCCATAAGGGGTTATTATAGTCCGTATATGGATGTGTTTATGCTTAAGGATAATGAAAAATCCAATGGATTGGCAGCTATGTTTAAAGAGATTGGATTCGAAGGGATGTTTGAGGCCGAGTTCATAATAGATAAGGACAACACTTATTATTTTTCTGAGATTAATTTTCGAGCATCTGCATGGAACTATTCAGGGACTTGTGCAGGAATGCCTATTTCTTACCTATGGGTGAAAGGAATGATAAACGGAGACATTGATCCTAATGATATAAAGGAATTTGAACCATTTACTGCAATGTCTGAGGTTATAGACTATGGGAAACGTGTTGATACAGGAATGATCAGTGTGGCTGAGTGGATTAGGGATTTCAAGGAAGCAAAGTGTACATATTTTTACAATATAGATGATATGGCCCCGTATGAAATGCTATATACAGAGTGGGAGTTTTTTAAATAATTATACGTTTACAGATAATAAATATAGTGAAATAAGAAAAAGAAAAGTATATTGCGATAAGCAAAGAAAAAATGATAGTAAATTTAAAAAAAAGCATAATCGAGAATTATCGACTACTAGTGTATATAACTTGCACCGTTGTTCTTTTTTGGATTGATGTATGGCGCTCGATAGGTACTGGAGCTCAGTGGGCTCTTGCTATCAACTGTACTGGGATATGTATTTTTCTTATGACGATTTGCAGAATCAGTCTAAAGAATTTGATTAGGATTCCGTATATTATCTGGTCATTTTTATGTATATTATGCGCATTTCCTGCGTATATGTATTTTAAGCCCGGGACGGATTATGATTCTTCTGTAGCAATGGCCTTAGTTAATGTCTGGCTGTTTGGTTTGATAGCCATATGGCTTTTGAAAAATGTTGAATCTATTGGTATAAGTTTGAAAACCGGAACCACATCTGCTGTGTTTTTGGTTATATGGTTTCTGTTTATTGCTTTTGCAATTGTTTCTGTTAATGAAGCGCATTGGCCACTTTGTTTTCTGATAATGATGGGCGGTTTTTATCTTGCACCTATAGATAAAAAAGGACTGGATGAATTAATGCTTGGAATAACTGATGGGATATTGGTTGCTTTTTTTTGGATACAGAGCAGGGCGTTTTTATACCGTCCCTACGATGGTGACAGACGTTATATGGGACATTTTAATAATGTCAATATTAATGCCATGTTTTATCTTGTGGTATATATTGCATGGCTTGCAAGACTTGGATATGCCAGACGAAAAGAAAAAGTTAACAGACTTGAATGCATAATCTGTTTTATCTTTGCGGGATCAATGTGGGATTTTACGCTTTTGACTTTATCAAGGTCTGCATTACTGACTTTTGTGCTTATTACGATAATCTATTTGTTTTTAGAGGAAATATTTACTTTTAAAAATGGGATGAAAGGCTTTTTGATAAAGGGTGTGCTTCTATTTCTGGTATTTGTATCAATGTTTCTCCCTGTATATGCCTGCTGCAGATATATACCGGCATTAAGACATCACCCTGTCTGGTATGGTGACTACTCAGAAGACAGGGTTCATTCATGGGATCCCATTGATTCTGAAAAATATACCAGTCTGAAAGAATTCTATGAAGGATTGATTGGAAAGACCGTTAGGACTATCAGGGAAGTTGATGAGGATTTTGCTGAAGGGACGAAAGCTGAAGAGCATGTTGATGTGCACGCACTACCGGATATACCATTGAAAGTTGAAGTGATCAGTAAGGACTCTGTCGGATTTGTAACTGAGTATTCTGATGGAGTAAAGCCCGGATCTGATGCTGATCATCCTCTTATGACAGAATATTCTGCCAATCATATGGGACAGGGTTTTCTCGGAGGAAGAAGGTATATTTACAGATATTTTATAAGCGGGCTTAATTTTTGGGGACATGAGGAACCATATCCGGAAGTGTATCTAAGCGGATATGAGTATTATGGGCATACCCATAATTCATTTCTGCAGATAGCGTATTGCTTTGGCGTCCCTGCCGGAGTGTTGTTTATTATGATGGTGGTTGGTTCACAAATATCAATAATTTGCAGGGCTGTAAAGGATAACAATGGATTACGCTGGGCAGGTTTGCTGCCTTTGTTACTTTTGGGTATTTTTACTGTTAATGGAATGTTTGAAATGACGGCACTCTTGGGAAAGTTTATGTTTATGGGTGTGTTTGTTTCTATTATATCTGTTATAAGAGATTGATTTATCTTAGTGGGGACTGATAAGGTGAAAGTATCGATAATTATTCCTGTTTACTATAATGAAGATAATCTACGCCCGCTTTTTGTGGATCTTAAGGAAAAATTCATTAATAAAATTGATTTTGATTATGAGATCATTATGGTTAATGACGGTTCTAAAGATCATAGTTATGAGATTATGCGTGAACTGGCTGGTGAGGATCACAATATAAAACTCATCTCACTTTCCAGGAATTTCGGTGCTCATGCTGCATGCTTTTGTGGTTTGTCAAATTCTACCGGAGATTGTGCCATAGTAAAAAGTGCTGATATGCAGGAATCGACAGAATTGTTGCATGATATGATAGATTGTTGGAAACAGGGAAATAATGTTGTTTTGGCCTGCAGGGATGACAGGAAAGAAAGTCTTGGCAAGATAGGCTTTGCAAAACTGTATTATTGGCTTGTGAGAAAAACTTCGCTGCCTAATATGCCGCGAAATGGGTTTGATGTATATCTGCTTGATAGAAAAGTAATTGATGTACTTGAGAAATTGGATGAAAAAAACAGCGCTATTACCGGGCAGATCCTTTGGAGCGGATTTAGAACGGGAACTGTGTACTATACTCGAAAAGCACGTGAGATTGGAAAAAGTAAGTGGACATTAAGAAAGAAAATTCGTTTGGTTTCGGATACTTTGTTTAGTTTCTCTACTTTGCCTATTCGCGTCTTGGAGATTGTTGGAATAGTATCGTTTTTCATTGGATCGGTATGGGCAATAGTTGTCCTTGTCGAAAAAATCTGCGGAAACATCCCGGTTCAAGGTTATACAACATTGTTTATTTTTAATTTGTTTAGTTTTGGGGTGATCATGCTCTCAATGGGGATTCTTGGAGAATATCTGTGGAGAACTTTTGATTCTTCCAGGAAACGTCCTCCATACATCATAGAGGATCAAAGCGTTTTTGCAGATTCAAAACAGGATAAATGAAAACGATTCTTTTTTACATAAACCAAATATATGATGGCGGTGCAGAACGAGTCATTGTCAATCTTGCTAATTATTTTTCAAAACAGGGATATAGGACTGTTTTGGTGACATCATTCAGACATGAGAATGAATACAAACTTAATGACTCAGTTATTCGTCTTTCGACAGATGAATATATAGGCAGGATGGGTTCGAAGAGGAGGTTCATTAAACGGATTCTGTGCTTGAGACGTTTTTGTAAAGACTACAAGCCAAATACGGTAGTTTCTTTTATGTTGGAACCCAATGTAAGAGCTTTGCTTGCTACATTGTCATTGCCTATTCGTACTATTATTTCGGTCAGAAATAACCCCTCACTTGAAAGGAAAGGCTTAAAACGTCGAATGATCACCGGTCTGTTATATCCTTTGGCGGATGGCTGTGTATTTCAGACCGATAAGGCGAGAGAATACTATCCCGAAAAACTTCGGGAGAAATCTGAGGTGATATTCAATCCGGTAAATGAGGAATTTTACAATTCTTGCAGAATGCCTGTCAGGGGACGGATAGTGTCCTGTGGAAGACTGAATAAGATTAAGAATTATGAAATGCTTATAAGGGCATTTGCCATTGTCCATGAACAGATTCCGTGGAGTTCACTGTTGATATATGGAGAAGGTGACGAAGAAGAAAACCTTGGAAAACTCATTGATGAACTGAATCTGGATGATTCGGCAAAGCTTATGGGAAAAACACTAAATGTAAGTAAGATTCTTGAAACAGCTGACGTTTATGCAATGTCATCTGATTCAGAGGGAATGCCAAATGCTCTTATGGAGGCTATGGCGGCAGCTGTACCTGTTATATCAACGGATTGTCCTCCCGGAGCCCCAGCAATGCTTATAGAGAATTATAAGAATGGTATGCTTGTAGATGTTGGAGATACTGAGGCTATGGCATCATCGATAATATACCTGTTACAGCATACCGATAAAGCTGCGACTATGGGGATTGAGGCAAGTATAAGAGCAGAAAAGTATAAAGCTGGAAATATATATCCATTATGGGAAAAGTACTGTTTTAATGAGTAAAAACGAGATTTCAAAAATGAAGATTTTGATCATAAGCCAGTATTTCTTCCCTGAATCTTTCAGGATAAACGATATTGCCGGAGAATGGGTGAAAAGAGGTTATGATGTAAGCGTTGTGACCGGGATTCCAAATTATCCTGAAGGAAGGTTTTACAAGGGGTATTCTCTGTTAAAGAAGAGAAAAGAAGACGTAAATGGTGTCATGATCCATAGGATTCCCATTGTTCCGCGTGGAAGGACAAAAATCGGAATTTTATTAAATTATTTGTCATTTATGATATCGGGTGTTATATGGGCCAATACCACTCGTATGAGACCTGATATCATTTTTTCATTTGAAACGTCTCCTATGACACAGGTTTTGGTGGGAACAAGGTTGGCTAAAAGGAGAAAACGGCCCCATATTTTGTATATTCAAGACTTGTGGCCGGAAAATGTCATGGAAGTCGGGGGAGTTCACACTCCTTTAATTATCAAACCTCTGGATTCAATGGTAAAAAAAATATATCGCAATGCGGATCTGATTCTTGCCACATCCCCTTCATTTGTTAAAATGATCCGGCAAAGAATGGAATCAGATAAAAAATGCGTAAAGCAGATTCCTGAAGATAAAGTTGTGTACTGGCCACAGTACGCAGAGGATTTTTATAAACCCATTTTGAAGGATCAATCTGATAATGATTCAGGCATATTTAAGATTGTCTTTTCAGGGAATATCGGATATGCACAGGGACTTGAAATCTTACCTGATTGTGCATTAAGGTTGTCTCAAATGAAATTGAATAGAAATATACGTTTTATCCTTGTCGGAGATGGTAGGGCAAGAGATGACCTTACGAGCAAGATAGCAGACCTTGGATTGACGGATATGTTTGAATTTATGGGTAGAAAAAAGCCTGAAGAAATACCTAAAATATTGTCAGGCTGTGACGCTGCCTTTCTTTCATTTACAGATAATGCCTTGTTCGCTGCAACAATCCCTGCCAAACTGCAATCTTATATGGCGTGTGCAATGCCGATAATTGCGGTGGCAACGGGAGAAACCAGGAGAATAATCGATGAATCCGGTTGCGGTATATGCACGGATCCCGGAGATTCGAAAGCTCTTACAGAATCAATAGTATCATTCATGGAAATGTCTAAAAATGAAATTGACATTATGTCAAATAAGTCGATTGGATATTTTCAGACAAATTTTGATAAGAATGATCTTATGGACCGGATGGATGGATTTATTAAGAAAGTCGGATGTATTAACTGAGAATAATAAAATGGATCAACAATTTCCGATTCGCATATTGCATGTGGTGAATTCAATGAATAGAGGGGGCATGGAGAGCAGGACTATGGATCTGTATAGGATGCTTGATCGTACTCGTTTTCAATTTGATTTCTATATCACCTCGGGCAATAAAGGTCTGTATGATGATGAGATTTCTTTATTAGGCGGTAATATATACTATAATAAGGGTTCTCGCCGACAGATTATCCCAAATATGAAAGCATTCAGATTATTTCTTCAGGATCATAAAGAGTTTAGGGGTGTATATGCCTATAACCAGTGGGCCGGCTGGTATCTTAAAGAGGCTGCCCGTGTTGGGATTCCTGTGAGAATTGCAAGTTCCAGGACCAGTGTTCAAACTAATAATTTAAAGAATGTAGTGAAGAATCTTGTGAAGCGTAATGTAAACTGTTACGCAACGCATAGATTTGCGGTTTCCCGTAATGCAGCTGAGTGGTTGTTTGGTAAAGAAGAAGTGGTTAGTGGCAAAGTAACCGTTTGGGCTAATGCCATAGATACGGGAAGATTTGCTTTTGATCAGGATAGCAGGAGCAGGATCCGTTCGGAATTAGGATTAAATGATTCTTTTATAGTGATCCATGTGGGAAATATTCGATATGAAAAAAACCATAAATATTTGCTCCGGGTGTTTTCTGAAATCAGAAAAAAACATGATAATGCGGCATTGGTTTTGGTTGGAGCAGGCGATTTCGGAACTTTGACCGAATGCATGAGCGAGTTACAGATAACGGATTCGGTATATTTCCTTGGTGTCAGAGAAGATGTCCCTGATCTGCTTAATGCAGGTGATGTATTTATTTTTCCTTCCCTTTATGAAGGATTTCCGGGGGCAGTTCTCGAAGCGGAAGCATCCGGACTGAATTGTATCATTTCTGATTCAATTACTGATGAAGTTAAGATAACCGATAATATCGTTTATCTGTCTTTAAATGAAGAACCTGATAAATGGGCTGAAGCGGTTGATGAGTTTGGTATTAATAATAGAGAAAAAGCCTGGGTTAAGGTGAAAGAAGCAGGGTATGATATAGCGGAACTGGTCGAAAGAACAGAACGGTTTTATGAGGAAGTGCTGTGCTGAATATTATGAACAAAAAAAATAAATATATAAAGATATTGTTGCTTTTAGTATTATTTATTAATTGTTGTCTGGTGTCGTTGATTTTGCATACAGGAGAGTATTTGTATGATGCAAAATGGTATTGGACGATTGCTGATCCTGTATTTAGTGGCGGACATTTTGATTTAATGAATTTTCCTGAATCGTTTAGAGGCTGTCTGTATCCTTTAATGATTTGTTTTTTCAAACACATGATTCCCGGACATAAAGGTTGGTTGTTAATATCAGCGTTTATGACGACAATCATGTTTGGTTGTTTGCTTCCTTCGTTATTTGGAATAGTTGTAGACAATATAAGATCGTCACTTAAAATTTTGGTATCACAATGGTTATTTTTCTTTTTCTGGGGTGATTTTTTACAATATCCCATGTCGGATTTTGCCGCACCGTTTTTTTTGTTGCTTGCAATTTGGCTGATAAATAGTATTCAGTTTGAAAAGGATAATAATTCGGATTTAAAAAAACTAAAACAGATACTCGTCCGTTTTTTTCTGATTACTTCTTCGGGTGCCTGCTTATATATTTCATATAACATAAGAGCTACATATTTGTATGCCGATATTCTGGTTGTTTTATTTTTTTGTTTTAAACAAAGGCGGAATAAACTAAATGTGATATATGCACTGGTAATAGTATTGTTGGGGGCGTTTATCATTTCGATTCCTCAATGTATCGTTAATTCTAACTATATAGGTAAATATTCACCCAAAGTTTATACAGAGCAGTACACGGGATATGGAACAAGTCTTCAGGCAAGGCAGGTTTTCTGGGGGTTGGAATTACAAAGATATGAAACATATATAGGTGATTTGGAGGACTATTCTTCTGCCGGCGTTTATTTTAACGATATGACAGGTATGGAATTGATTCATCGCGAAAACCTTGAACGGGACAGTTTTGAAATCAAGTGGTTTTTTATTTTGTTTTTTAAGTATCCGCTGGATATGATAGGCATTTATACCAGACATCTGGTCAATTTGATGACTCCATCCTGGAATCAGCTGTATATTGATAATCTTTTTAACAACAAAAATGTTTTAGTTGTTGTTTCAATGATTATTTGGTTTATTGCAGGGATTGCCTTTTATATGAATGTTCAGGAAAAAACAATACCGAAAGGTAGGCTTTATCTTATGTTTTCGGTTATGCTGCCCGGTTTTTTGCAGCTGATTGGTGCGCCGGAATTGAGATTTTTTCTAATGATATATTTGATATTATACACATATGTATTTGTTGAGATTGATTATTCACATTTTGTTCGATATGTTTGGAAAAACTGGAAAGTCATATTGCCGATTACAGTTTTAATATTTATGCTTTGGGTCTCAATTCTTGGTTCCACGTTGGCGGATAATAGGGAAAACCAAATGCTTATAAATGATGCTTATATAGAGTCGGAAAGATAACACATCAATTCAATTCTCACAAGGAGAAACTATAGATGAATGTTCTTTTGCTGGGTGATTACAGCTCGCTTCATAAAAGTCTTCGTGAAGGCCTGATGACATTTCCCGGTGTGCATGTTGAACTGTTTTCAAATGGAGATGGTTGGAAGAAGATAGGAGGAGCGACGGGATCGATTCCTTCACGAAATATAAATGGAATCAGAGACAGGGTATCCTTATATCTGGATCAATTAAGATTTTGTAATCATATTGGGAAGTATGATGTTATCCAACTTATTAATCCTTATATTCTTTCGCCTGTTATCAACAAATATTTGTATAAATGTTTGTTGAAAAAAGCAAAATGTGTTTCCTTGGTTGCTTGCGGTGGGGATTATCGTCTGGCCGAGTCATATTTTAACGGCTGTTTTAAATATGCGCCTGAGGATTATGATAAAGGATGGCTTGATACATATGATCGAAACCGATTTCGCGGAAGGATGAACATTAATAATGAAATATGGTTGGAAAAGCACGTGCAGGTTATCATTCCGACACTTTATGAATATTCAGTAGGTTATAAGGGGCAAAATGTTGTCGATGCCATACCCTTTCCGGTAAATACTGATACAATACAATATTCGGATAATGTTGTTCGTGAGAAAGTGGTTTTCTTTCATGGATTGAATAATGAAGCTAAAAAGGGTACTCCTTTTATCCGCAAGGCAATGGAAAGGATTGCGAATGATTATCCTGATGATGTAGAGATTATTGTAAAAGGTCATATGCCCTATGACGAATATGTCCAAGTGATGAGACGTGCAAATGTAGTTATTGATCAGTGCCTTACCTCGGCGTATGGAATTAATGGGTGCATAGCGATGGCCCAGGGGAAGGTCCTTATGGCAGGTAATACTGAAGATTTCAGAAGAACAATGAAGGTGGACGATTGCCCAATAGTACATATTGAGCCTGATTCTGAACAGATTTATTCACAAATGGTCAGACTGATTAAAGAGAGGGATAGTATTCCGACCATGGGAATAAGGTCACGTGAATTTGCTGATAAATATCATAATTACAAAATAGTTGCCAGGCGATATCTAAATGCCTGGAATATTAATTGAATTACGGATAATAAATGAACAAAGCAAAACTTTTTCTGTCTAATTTTATAATATATGGCTTGTGTGGTGTTCTGCCGAAACTCATTGCTTTTGTCATGGTTCCAATCATGACAAATCTTATGCCGGACACGTCGTGTTACGGCATAAGCGATATGGCAAATACACTTGAAAGCGTTGCGAGTTCCGTTGCGGTTCTTGGAATGTATGATGCTATGTACAGACTGTTTTTTGACGACAGAGATATTGACTATCAAAAAAAAATATGTTCTACAACCTTGTTTTTTACGATTTCGTTATCTGTTGCAGTTGCTATAGCGATGGTTGTATTTAGGAGGTTTTTATCTGTCAGGTTTTTTAAAGACGGGCAATATACACGTTTAGTTTTGCTTACAATCATATCAACAGTTATCGGATCTACCAATTCCATAGTCTCAGCTCCCACGAGAATGCAAAATCAACGCGGAAGATATTTGGTAATCCAGTTTTTATCTTCTTTTGTGGCTTACCCTATAGCAATTTATCTGTTGATACGGGGGTATTACACTACTGCGTTAATAGTTTCCGGGATATTTACAAGAGCATTTTTGGAATTGACTTATTTTATTGTAAATAGAAAATGGTTTCGTTTTGGCTATATTGATTTCAAATTACTAAAGCCGTTGCTGTCTATAGCACTTCCGATTTTTCCTGTGTTTATTGTGTACTGGGTTTTTAATTCCTGTGATCGCCTGATGATTACAAGTAGCCTTGGTCTGGGGGAATCCGGAATATATGCGGTGGGGGCAAAACTGGGTAGCATCAGTGGTATTGTTCACATGGCTTTTTCCGGAGGATGGCAGTTTTTTGCTTTTTCTACAATGAATGAAAAAGAGCAGGTGAAGAATAATTCGCTAATGTTTGAATATTTGGGCATAGTGTCTTTTATAGGTACAATGTTTATCTGTTCGATTGCATATCCGTTTTATAAACTGTTATTTAAGCCGGAATATTTAAAGGGATATATAGTTTCGCCTTATTTGTTTTTGGCACCTCTTATCCTAATGCTTTATCAGGTTCTTAACAGTCAGTTTGTAATAATAAAAAAGACCTGGCCCAATTTGCTGATTGTTTCTTTTGGCGCGGTTTTTAATGTTGTATTTAATTGGCTACTGATACCGATCATTGGAATAGAAGGAGCTGCCATCTCAACTTTGGCAGGATATCTGGTTACGGTGATAATATGCACGATAGTGTTATATAAGATGAAATTGTTTGTGTTTTCAGGAAGATTCCTGGTTTCTTGTGCGATACTTATCGTATATTTTATTTCGTGGAGATTATTATTCACTCAAAGAATTGTGATCAGTTTTCCTTTGGCAATAGTTGGATCTGCTTTTATGGTCCTGCTTTATTTGGGTGACATAAAAAGGTTATTTAAACGAAAGGCAACTGAGTGATGTGGATTATATGGATCCCGTAGAATCGAAAACAAGGATAATATGGTTGGACTACATGCGTGGCTTTGCTATTATTGCTGTTGTTGTTTGCCATCAGCAATATATTTTGCATTCCTCGGAATATGTTCAGTTTGCAACTCTGTATAGTGTCACCTCTCTTATTTTTCTGATGGGTGTCACTAAAGGCATTTCAATTGATAATTATTTGCATAGTAAAGCACCCGTAGATTGGGCGCGGTATACAATAAAGTCGTTGTCATCTCCTGTTTTGTCGTATGTATTTGCAACATATATAATTTGCAAATATTCTCATGTTTCTAACGACCAAATCTTACAGCATTTGATTTCTTTTGATGCTGTTCCACCTTTTTATTATATTAAATACATAATACTGTTTTCGCTGCTGGGACCGATTCTCTATTATTTCTTGATGTTAATAAAAGAAAGGTGCCGGCCTTTTATAATAATTGCGTTTTGTTTGTTTTTGATTTTAACATGGGCTGTGGGATATTTATCTATAGATTATTTAGATGTATTAGGTCAAAGTTATCTTGCCGTGTATGTTTTTGGCATGATTCTTTCTCTTGGCAACGGAATAAAAAAACCTCATATAAGCAGTAAACTTATTGTTTTGGATTTTTTCTTACTTGGTTTTGGGATATATGCTGCTAATAGGTTTTATTTTTCCAGAGTTGCCGGAAATTATTCATACTCTGAGTTAATAGATGTTTTGGATCCGAAACTTCAGTTAAATCCGCCGAATCTTTCAGTAATACTATTTTCAGCATCAATAATATTGGCGGTATATTTATTGTCAAGTTTTGACAATATTCTTTCTGCCGGATGGAAACTACTGGGTGTTATTGGCAAGTATTCAATGAATATATTTATTTGGCATATTTCTATCAGGAATGTTTGTTTATCTGTAGTTGATCGGATTGACAATATTTGGATTAAACGGGTATTTCTTTACTTCTTTATGATTGGGACTCCTGTGATCGGACGATATATGTATAATAAGATCAGAAAGGGGTTGTATGGAATCAGAGAACTTGGAACACTATCAAAACAATGATGGGAATTGAGTGTTGTATGTCTGCAAAATATATTTTTAGAATGGACGATATCTCTTGGGATATGAATTTTGATAACTTCATACGGATCAGAGATATCTTTATAAAAAACGGAATAAAACCTGTAATAGGAGTGATACCAGACAATAAGGATCCGAAACTTAAAAAGCGGGCAAATGGAACGAGTATTTCAGAAGATGATTTTTGGAATATGATTCGTTCTCTTCAGTCTGAACATGGATGGGATGTCACCATGCATGGATATCAGCATGCTTATGTTACTAAAGATTCAGGTTTGCTCAGGGTTAATGCCTACTCCGAATTTGCCGGATTGCCTTACAGTGAACAGGCTGAAAAAATAGGATCATCAGTTCGGATCTTTAAGGATAGGGGAATTGCTTTCCGAGGTTTCATGGCACCGGCTCATTCTTTTGATGAGACAACTTTGGAGGCATTGCGTGAAAACTCTATTAATTGTATAACGGACGGTTATTCCGCATATCCGTATTATCGCAAGGGAATGTTATTTGTTCCGGCTCAATGGGCAGTTCCAAGAAAGAAACTATATGGATATCACACATTTGTCTTTCATATTAATTCCTGGCAGGATAAACATTTTAAGAGGCTTGAGCGGTTTATAGACAAAAATCGAAGTAAGTGCATATCCTTTTCTGAAGTAGTAGATGGTGTTGAAAGTGGATTAATAAAGCCGGGTAAAATAAAAACGCTTCTATCGGAAAAAATGATAATCGCCGAAAAAAAGGCATTCTATCTTGTTGCCGGGGCATTTAGAAAACTTATTAAATGATTCTTTTTTTAAAAGAGAGTATATGGCATTGCATGAAATGTTGTATAATGTATGGGAATTTTAAATAATTGTTCCCGTGGAAGGAGTTTCTAAAATGGATTTATATGAAAAATTGGTTTCAAAAGAGGAAAAACTTTCTCTTGTAGGGCTCGGATATGTGGGAATGCCTATAGCTGTTGCCTTTGCACGGAAAATTAATGTTATTGGATTTGACCTTAACGAACATAAGATTGATCAGTATAAGAATGGTTATGACCCGACCAGAGAGGTAGGGGATGAGGTTATATCCAAGACAAGCGTGGAATTCACGGCAGATGAAACGAAGCTCAAAGAGGCGAAGTTTCATATAGTTGCGGTTCCAACCCCGGTTAATGAAGACCATACACCCGATCTGTCACCTGTAGAGGGGGCATCCACTATTCTTGGACGAAATCTGACCAAAGGCTCCATTGTTGTGTTTGAGTCAACTGTCTATCCCGGAGTCACTGAGGATGTGTGTGTGCCTATTCTTGAGAGGGAGTCTGGGCTTAAATGTGGCGTGGATTTCAAGATAGGGTATTCTCCTGAGCGTATAAATCCGGGAGATAAGGTTCACAGATTGGAAACTATCAAAAAGATTGTTTCCGGTATGGACGAAGAAACGCTTGACTGTGTGGCTAAGGTTTATGAACTTGTGGTTGATGCAGGAGTTCATCGTGCTCAGTCCATCAAGGTTGCTGAGGCTGCCAAGGTTATAGAAAACAGCCAGCGTGATATCAACATTGCTTTTATGAATGAACTGTCAATTATCTTCAACAGGATGGGAATTGATACCAAGTCGGTTCTTGAGGCTGCCGGGACAAAGTGGAATTTCCTTAAGTTTTATCCCGGGCTCGTAGGAGGCCATTGTATAGGTGTTGATCCGTATTATCTTACTTATAAAGCGGAAATGCTTGGATATCATAGCCAGATAATCCTTTCCGGTCGCCGCATTAATGACGATATGGGAAAATATGTTGCTGAGAACTGCGTCAAGAATATTATCGCGGCAGATAAAGCGGTAAAGAATGCCAAGGTTGCAATACTTGGTTTTACGTTTAAGGAAAACTGCCCTGATACCAGGAATACCAAGATCATAGATATCGTAAATGAACTCAAGGAATACGGGATCAATCCGGTGATAGCAGATCCCTGTGCTGATGCGGATGAGGCAAATCGTCTTTATGGTGTTGGATTTGTTGATATGGAGTCGATAAAAGGCATGGATGCGGTTATCCTTGCAGTGGCGCATGAAGAATTTGCCGGTATTTCAATGGATGCTATGGATGGATTCTTCGGTGATGGCAGGAAGGTGCTCCTTGATATAAAAGGGCTGCTTGACCGCGGCGAGTATGAAAAGGCAGGATACAGTTACTGGAGACTGTAAATACAAGGAGATAACTTAATAATTATCCCGGAAAGATCACATTTTTGTCAAAAAATGTGATTTTTTCTATGTTTAAGGGTATAATTAAAGAGTTATAGATAAAAATAAAAAATGACCATTTTATGATCACCTTTGGGAGCGCTGATAATTATGAGTTCGATTGCGGATAGTTTTAAAGATAAAACACTGGTTATTACCGGTGGAACTGGATCTTTTGGATCCACTGTCCTAAAGCATTTTTTGACGTCTGATATCGGAGAAATCCGTATTATTTCCCGTGATGAGAAGAAACAGGATATGATGAGACATATTCTTCAGGCTTCATATCCTGAGCAAGCCGGAAAAGTTCGTTTTTATGTGGGCGATGTCAGAAACATTGATTCTGTCCGTGACGTTATGTTTGGTGCGGATTATGTATTTCATGCAGCAGCACTTAAAGAGGTCCCGAGTTGTGAATTTTTTCCCATGGAGGCAGTTAGAACAAACATAATAGGAACAGATAATGTTATTACTGCTGCTGTGGAGAATAAAGTTAAAAGAGTTGTCTTTTTGAGCACGGACAAAGCGGCATATCCCATTAATTCCATGGGGATGTCGAAGGCTATGGGTGAGAAGGTCGTTCAGGCAAGGGCACAGCAGGCGTTTGAAAGGGGTGGTACGGTTCTCTCCTGTACGAGGTATGGAAATGTAATGTGTTCAAGAGGGTCTGTCATACCTCTTTTCATTGACCAGATTAAAAATAAGCGTCCCATAACGATAACTGATCCCAATATGACGAGATTTCTTATGAATCTGGACGAAGCTGTTGATCTGGTTGCTTTTGCTTTTGAACACGCCGAACCCGGAGATCTTTTTATACAGAAAGCGGATGCTTCAACAATCGGAGATCTTGCTGATGGAGTTATGAAGGTTTTTGGTGAAACTGAGAAGAAGATAATCGGAACAAGACATGGTGAGAAACTGTACGAGACTCTTATGACAAGGGAAGAGAGACTCCGTTCCACTGATATGGGGCAGTATTTTCGTATTGCTCCCGATGAAAGATCGCTTAATTACGATAAATTCTATGTTGAGGGAAATGTCCTTACAGAGGGGGATGAGGCTTATACCTCACATAATACCAACAGGCTTGACGTTGATGGAGTGGTTGAGAAGATCATGACCACCGATTATGTGAAGGAAGAGCTTGAAGGAAGACCGCACGCAGTGGAGGCATAATGAAGATACTTGTTACCGGGTCAAATGGGTTTATAGGCAGAAATCTGGTTTGGAATCTTCGTGAGATCAGAGACGGAAAGAACCAAACCAGGCCTGGTATTAATATTACCGAAATATACGGATATGATATAAGATCAACTTTTGAAGAGCTTGAGGAGATATGTTCAAAAGTTGATTTTGTGTTTAATCTTGCAGGTGTTAACAGGCCGAAGGACGCCTCGGAATTCACCAAAAATAATGTTGATTTTGCTTCAGGGCTTCTTGAGATATTGAAAAAGTGCGGAAATACTTGTCCTGTAATGTTGGCAAGCTCTACTCAGGCATCTCTTAAGGGCAGATTTGAGGGATCCGAATACGGCATGAGCAAACTGGCAAGTGAAGAGCTTTTCTTTAAGTACGCTGAGGAAACAGGTAGTAAGGTTTTGGTATACCGCTTCCCCAATCTGTTCGGAAAGTGGTGCAAGCCCAATTATAATTCCGCTGTAGCCACATTCTGTAATGCAGTTGCAAATGATCTTGAGTATACGGTTAATGATGCTTCTACGGAACTTGAACTGCTTTACATTGATGATCTGATAAATGAGATGTTTGACGCCCTCGAGGGAAAGGAACACAGATGTGATTATCCCGGTAACTCTCTTGATCCGGTTATTGATGATAAAGGAAAATATTGTTATGTTCCCGTGACATATCATAAGACCTTGGGCGAGATAGTTGATCTGCTTGGCCATTTTAAGAAAATGCCGGATTCCCTTGAAATACCGGAGATACCTGACGGGTCTTTTGAGAAAAAGTTGTTCAGTACATATCTGTCGTATCTTCCCGAGGATAAGATTGCCTACCCTTTTAGGTCAAATGTTGACCACAGAGGATCATTTACAGAACTGATCAGAACTCCGTCAAGCGGACAGATAAGTATCAATGTTGCAACTCCCGGAAGTGTCAGAGGCGAACACTGGCACAATTCAAAGTGGGAAATCTTTATTGTGGTTTCCGGAAGAGGGCTTATCAGGTTAAGAAGGATAGGAATAGATCCGGAGACGAATGAAGGTTATCCTATACATGAATTTGAGGTTACGGGAGAACAGCCCAGGGCAATTCAGATGCTTCCGGGATATGCTCACAGTATTGAGAATATTTCCAAAACAGAGAATCTTGTTACCGTAATGTGGGTGAATGAGCCTTTTGATCCTGAACATCCGGATACATATTATGAACCTGTAATACAGGATGTAATAAAACCGCAAAATCCTGAAAAGGGAAATGTTTAAGGAGAAGCAGATAAATGAGTGAACTTACTGCAAATTGGAAAGACAACGGAAAGATAAAGCTTCTTATCATAGTCGGAACAAGGCCGGAGGTTATAAGACTTTCTGCTATTATAAACAAATGTCGGAAGTATTTTGATACTATTCTTGCTCATACGGGACAGAATTATGATTATAATTTAAATGGCGTGTTTTTCAAGGATCTTGGTCTGGATGATCCTGAGGTTTATATGGATGCGGTTGGTGATGATCTCGGTGCTACTATGGGTAATATCATTGATAAGTCATATAAACTGATGGTTAATATAAAACCGGATGCGGTTTTGGTTTTGGGTGATACCAATTCATGTCTTTCAGTTATAGCGGCAAAGAGGCTCCATATTCCGATTTTCCACATGGAGGCGGGAAACCGTTGCAAGGATGAATGTCTTCCTGAAGAGAGTAACAGGCGTATAGTTGATATCATTTCAGATGTCAATATGGCATATTCTGAGCATGCAAGAAGGTATCTTGCTGAGTGCGGACTGCCTAAAGAAAGAACTTATGTTACCGGATCTCCCATGGCAGAAGTATTGTCTCGGAATCTGGATGCAATTAAGTCTTCAGATATTCATTCAAGATTATCTTCTGAGACCGGTGTGATTATTGAAAAGGGAAACTATATACTTCTTTCTGCTCATAGGGAGGAGAATATAGATACGGAAAAGAATTTTCTCTCTTTGTTCAATGCCATTAATGCCATGGTCGAGAAATATGATATGCCGGTGCTTTATTCCTGCCATCCTCGTTCAAAGAAGAAATTGGACCAAATGACCGCAGAAGGAGAGTTTTCGCTGGATAGGCGTATTGTAGCACATGAACCTATGGGGTTCCATGATTATAACTGCCTGCAGATGAATGCGTTTTGTGTAGTGTCTGACTCCGGAACACTTCCTGAAGAGAGCAGTTTTTACACATCTGTAGGATTCCCGATTCCTGCAGTTTGCATCAGAACATCTACGGAAAGACCGGAGGCTCTTGATAAGGGGTGTTTTATTTTGTCAGGGATAAATGAAACAGGTCTCCTTCAGTCGGTTGATCTTGCTGTTGAGATGGTGAAAAATAGTGACAATGGTATTCCGGTTCCGGATTATGCTGATACAAACGTATCCGACAAGGTTGTTAAGATAATACAATCTTATGTCGGAGTGGTTAACAAGATGGTTTGGAGAAAAGACTAATTATTAGGTATTTGATATGAGTTATAAAAATGTAAAATTTCCCGAAGATAGTTTGTTCCTTGTGACAGGTGGTGCAGGTTTTATCGGATCAAACCTGTGTGAGGCAGTATTAAAGCTTGGATATAAAGTTCGCTGTCTTGATGATCTGTCTACCGGGAAACAAAAGAATGTGGACCTCCTTTTAAAAGATGCTGCATATGCCGGAATGTATGATTTTATCAGGGGGGATATTAAAGATCTTGATACTTGTATGAAGGCATGTGAAGGAGTTGATTATGTCCTGAATCAGGCAGCTTGGGGTTCTGTGCCAAGATCCATTGAAATGCCTCTTTTTTATTGTGCAAACAATATTCAGGGAACTCTCAATATGCTGGAGGCTGCAAGACGGAATGGTGTAAAGAAGTTTGTCTATGCTTCAAGTTCAAGCGTGTATGGAGATGAACCTAATTTGCCCAAAAAGGAAGGGCGCGAGGGTAATCTCCTAAGTCCGTATGCGGTGTCAAAACGCGCGGACGAAGAGTGGGCTAAGCAGTATACCAGACATTATGGGCTTGACACCTATGGATTGAGGTACTTCAATGTATTCGGACGTCGGCAGGACCCTGAAGGAGCGTATGCAGCTGTAATTCCGAAGTTCATAAAACAGCTGCTTAAAGGTGAAACTCCGACTATAAATGGCGATGGAAAGCAGAGCCGTGATTTTACTTATATTGAAAACGTAATTGAAGCCAATCTCAAGGCTTGCCTTGCACCTAGCGAAGCAGCGGGGGAGGCATATAACATCGCATATGGCGGAAGGGAATATCTGATAGATATATATCATGGTCTGACTGAGGCTTTAGGTGTTGATGTTGAGCCGAATTTTGGACCTGACCGGGCCGGAGATATAAAGCATAGCAATGCTGATATCAGTAAGGCAAAGCAGATGCTTGGTTATGATCCTGATTGGAGTTTTGAAAAAGGTATTAAGGCTGCAATTGATTGGTATAAAGAGAATTTGTAAAATATCAAAATCGGTGATATGAAAAATAGAATAGAACTTAATAATTTAACAATATTAGTAACAGGCTCCCCGGGGTTTATCGGGGCTAACCTTGTTATCAGGTTATTATCCGAGATGGATGGAGGAACGGTAGTCAGTCTTGACAATATGAATGACTATTACGATCCTTCACTGAAAGAATACAGACTGGGATTGATAGAAAAAACTGCAAAGAATTCATCTGTCAGGCATATATTTGTTCGTGGTTCTATTGCGGATAAGGGACTTGTTGAAAAGCTGTTTAGTGAGTTCAGATTTGATATAGTGGTTAACCTCGCTGCTCAGGCAGGTGTCAGATATTCCATTGATCATCCGGATGCATACATAGAATCCAACCTTATAGGTTTTTATAATATTTTGGAAGCATGCAGACATACATATGATAATGCTACGGATGATTATCTGGGAGTCAGGCATCTTGTTTATGCCTCCAGTTCCTCTGTTTATGGAAAAAACGGCAAAGTGCCCTTCAGCGTTGATGACAAAGTTGATCAACCGGTATCGTTATATGCGGCTACCAAAAAAAGCAATGAGCTCCTGGCTTATTCGTATTCCAAGTTATATAGTATTCCGTCAACAGGGTTGAGGTTTTTCACTGTATATGGTCCTGCCGGACGCCCTGATATGTTTTATTTCAGTGCAACGAATGATCTTGCCGGTGGGAAGAAGATAAGGATATTTAACTATGGTGAAATGAAGCGGGATTTCACCTATATTGATGATATAGTTGAGGGAGTATTCAGAGTCATGCAAGGTGCCCCGATTAGAGATAGAGGTGAGGATGGACTCCCGATACCTCCGTATGCTTTGTATAATATCGGAGGTGGAACTCCTGAAAACCTTCTGAATTTTGTATCCGTTTTACAAGAAGAACTGGTAAGGGCCGGGGTGTTGAATTCTGACTATGATTTTGAAGGGCGCAGAGAATTGGTTCCAATGCAGCCGGGAGATGTGCCGATAACATATGCAGATTCTTCTGCACTTGAAGAGGATTTTGGCTTTAAGCCCGGAATTGACATACATGTGGGACTTAGAAGATTTGCCCAGTGGTACAAGGAATACTATGGTTGATGGTGTCAGAATAAAAAACGATAATAAAAACAATAATCAATCAGTTGAAATTCTATTGGTTATATCGTTTTTGGTGATAGGATCTTTAATCAGATTTGCGTTATTTGACAAAGCAAGTGCAGATACGAATGGTTTTGCATCCTGGTTGGAGCAAATCAGAAATATGGGCCTTCTGTCGGCATTTTCTAACTATGTTGGAGACTACAATATTACTTTTATTCCCCTTTTGTATGTTACCGGTCTTCTTCCCTTTTCTGAAATAGTTTGTGTAAAATTATTCGCACTTTTACTTGATTTATTGGGGATGGTTGTCGGATTTTTATATCTGCAGACACTGGCAGAAGAGAATGGAGTGCTTAATCCTCAAAAAAGGTATTTTGGTGAATTGGGGATGGCACTTATATGGCTCTCACCAATTACTATCGGTAATGCCGGATATCAGGCACAATTAGAAGGTTTATGGGCATTCCCCGGATTTCTTTCCTTGTACATGTTTAGGAAGAAGCATCCTGCAGTTGGGATGTTTTTGTTGGCATTTGCTATAGCAATGAAGCCACAGGGAGTCTTTTTTCTGCCATTTGTTTTATTGTATTATTTCAGGTCACGTTCATTTTCTGTTTTTCACTTCGTATTCTTCTTTCTTACAATTGAACTATTGAGCATTCCCTCTATTTTGGCTGGAAATTCATTCTTTATGTTCTGGGAGCATTTTTTTGACCAATCAGGACTGTATCCCTATATGTATTATTACTATCCCAATATTTGGATATGGATGCGTGATTATCCCTATTGGGTATTTGCAAAGGTGGGGATAGGAATGATGTTGACGGCATTTTTGCTTGTGACTGTGGCCTATGTTCGAAATTGCAGAGACAGGAATTGGACATTTAAGATGGATTTAGAACTGATAATATGGTCGCTCATGACTTGCTCGATGTTCTTGCCTGCCATGCACGAAAGATATAATTACCCTGCGGAAGTTATGCTTCCTTTGCTTGCGGTTTTTGATAGGAAATACCGTGTTCCCGCCGGTGTGCTTGTGGTTTCGGGCTTTTTATGCAATGGCTTTTCGTATTATGGTTGGGGACATCCGGAGTTTTACGGGATTTCGGTTCTGAACATTATTGTATATTTATGTCTTACCTTAGGAATAGCCGGAACGATTCGAGGAAAATCCGAAAAGGAGTAGAAATATGACAAAGGCAGAAGACAGGGTAATTAATTTTTTTGTGAGACATAGAATACTGTTAGGTTACCTGTTCATTACTTTGCTTAATCTTTATCTGAGAAAGGTCGCCGTATGGTGGTCTATGGATGAAGTAGTGTCTTTTTATGACGGCCATGATCATGGGACTCAGGGTGAATTATGGCATCTTATCATGAAGTTCGGATTGCATTTCCCAATCCTTCCCTTACATTTTATGAAATGGTTTTCTGCTATAGGGGATTTTTTAATGGCGGCTGCTGGGGCTGTTTATTTGAGTAATGTTAATCAAGATGATAATCCCGGAAGATTGGACAGTGGATTGATCTTTTTTTCAATAGTTTTAATAATGCCATTTACCATTATCAGAGGAATAGTCATGAGCATGACGGATTCTTTTGGCATATTTTTCATTATATTGGGGCATTGTCTTTTAAAGAGTAAAAAACTAATGATTTCTGCATATATTATTGGGATATTGTTGTGCCCGGCATTATTACTGCCTTTGTGTTTGGATTTTTATTTTGACAAAAATAATGAGTCAGGGTTTTTGATGCTTGGTTTGACGTTTTTTTTAGTTATGGTATTGTCCGGTTGTATGGGGCTGATAAATGGCCCTGGGTTTTTGAAAGGTCTGTCAGGTCAGATTAATTATTTGTTTTTTGATAAATATACCGGCATGTCATATATAAATAGTTCAGAGTGGATGATTTCAATGTTCCAATATTATTCGCTTCCTGTTGCGGTAATGGGATTACTTTTAGTTATAAAACACAAAGTAACCGCCATATGAATCGTTGTGAGTTAATTCTGTAAAAGAGTCATAATCTGCTGCTCTTACCACATATGTTGTTTTATCATTAAAATCTTGTAATTCTTCAGTAGAAACATAAAAAGTATAATTTTTGTCAAAGATTCCGTTTTGATAGTCTTTGATTGGTGTTCTATGTTCATACAATGTAAGAATTCTGGTTATTTCAGGACTGTTATATTCTACAACGATAGCATAGTTTTTATTTTGGGTTCTTCCTGCTTCGTAAATAGCCTGTTCGTAATCGGTGAAAAAACCTGAAGTATTAGCCCAAAGAGTAAAGTATAGGAGCATAAACCCCGCAATGTTAACAAGGTACAAACAGTATACGGCTTTTTTCCAAAGTATTAGTTTGCAGTGTATGTTTGCGATTCCGATTCCTGCAAGAAGCATTAATCCATAATATAGGAAATTCATTCTATTGACGTTTACTTTTTTGGTTATTATCCCAGAAAACAGCGAAGTTAGTACATAGGTGATCAAGATCATGTGTTTTGAACGATCAATTTTGACGCTTGATTTTATGGCATTGCGAAAAACTACTATAGCTCCAATGGCAGAGAATGGAATTGTACACATAAAGATGGTTCCAAAGAAATAATTACTGTTAAACCATAATTGATCATATTGGTCTATCAGGAGTACGCCAAGGGAATGAATGTTTTCTATAAGTTGAGTTGTTGAGAAGTTAAACAATAATATATCATTGGAGCGGACTTGGTCAGCAAGAAGTGGCATTGTGATTTTGCCGAAAGAGAGCGTGTTAATGTGAAAAGTATTTACAAACATTGTCATATCGATAGGCAGAGAAACAATGATAAAAATTCCTATACAGATCATTGTCTGTTTAATGGAGATCAGTTTTTGGAAAAGGAGATAGGTTATGCTTATGATAAGAAATAATGAAATGGTGTAAAAGGAAATACCGTAACTATACATCGATATCCCGAAAATTATGGCAGCAAAATAGTACAACTTTCTGTTATCCATTGCCTTTATCAAAAGTAGGATTCCGATGATCCAAAGATGACTCATCAGATTGCAGTCTAACGCCCATCTGCTCTGCATAAAATGCCATGGGGAAAAAGCAGCAAAAATAGTGACTAAAAAAGCAGATTTCTCAGTCAGGAATGACTTTGCCAACTGATAGAACGCCCATAATCCAAGCATACTATAGAAAACAGGAATTAAGCGGATAATGAAAACACCATCTCCGAAAAGTGATATAAGAGGGATCATACTGTAAGAAAGCAGAACCGACTGACCTCCGTTTCCCCAGGCAACAAATTCTGCTGGAAAAGAATTACCTGCGAGGTCAGTTCCTGTTTCAAGAATACCTCTTGCGTTAAGAACGGACATTGCCTCATCCTGGTTAATGCCCCCGGGAATATCTCCTAAACGGTATATTCTTAGGATTGTGGCAATAATAAAAATTAAGAAAATATATATTCTGTTTACTTTTTCATCAGTGGTGCTTTTCAGCAAATCGTGGCTTCTTAGATGCCCCAAAATACCAATTGCTGCAAGAATAAAACCACCCCAAATAGAAATAGTATGAATTATTAGAAATAATCTGTCCAAGGATCATTCTCCTAATAGATTGATGTTTTTATGCGTGTCTA
>ODAI012799965.1_pt1 | contig 28192 bp, 33 predicted proteins | sample 1539321 | NCBI WGS metagenome assembly ODAI01 (sample SAMN02144231, study PRJEB22623) | gut metagenome | biome: sheep rumen | host: Ovis aries | place: New Zealand
CCACTTGGGCATTCTCGTGTCCCCAATGGTCGAACGGGTCGGAATACATCGGCGTGCCTGAATCCACCTCAGATGTTGGCGCCACACTCTCTGGCAGGTAGTCGCCGGTGAATCCGCTGTTGCGCAGCAGGTTGCCGTTGCCGGTGCTCAGGTTCCGGGCTATCTCCAGCGATTGGGTGGCAGTGTCATTTGCCGACTGAGCACTGTCTGCGGCATCTCGTGCGTCTTGGCTTGCAGTGGCTGCAGCTGTGCCTGCCGCCGTAGCCGCACTTGCTGCATTTTGCGCCTCGGTATACGCTTCGTCTGCTCTATTTTGAGCACCATTAGCAACGCCTGATATCTGGCCAATAATATCACCTATGCTATTATTTCCAAGAGTTGCCCCGTCAAGCGTACTCCCGCTCGTCATCTTCACTCTTCCCGATATCTCCAGGGTATGATTTACAGAGTCGTATTTCACGAAGTTGGCAGGATCCGCGCCTTTGTCGCCTACAAAGAAATCTCCGTAGATGTTGCAGTGGAAAAGGCCGGTACGCGGGTCGTAACCCTCATCCTTCACGAACTTGTCTTCAAGACTGAACGAGTTTATGCCCTGGTAGAACTTCTGCGAAGGTGCATCATTGGCCACGGCCGAAAGGATGATGGCCGACTGTCGCTCCTTATGTTCTTCGTTAAGTGGATTCGCCTCCGGACGGTACCCTAATTGTATCACTTCGTCTCCCTCTTCAGGGACACTGCTGCCAGCGTCGCAGACAGTCTTCGACAAGTCAATATAACCCTCGTCGGCATTGTCGCCCGTGCTTACGCCAACTACCAATCGCCAGTAGTATTTAGTGCGCAGCATACCGTTGCTGTCGGGTTGCAGGCGGAATGCCTGACAACGTGCCTGGTCGCCCACGATGAACTCCTGATAAACACGGCGCTTGCCGTCGCTTGTCTCGAAATAGCAGCGGTAGGCGTCGTTCAGTTCCTCCACCCGCGACACCTTCATGGCCCCGGCCGTGATGCCCAGCTCGCCTCCGATATGTTTCAGCTCCAGAATGGTGATGCTCCTGAAGGTGGCAGCCTTGCGGATGGTCAGGAAGTCGAACTCAGCCGAAGAGTTCCCGTGCTCGTCAATGGTCACGGCTCCGCCAGTGCCGAGAGCTCCCGTCGTGAAGTGGCCGAAGAAAACGCCTTTCAGGAAGGTGATGAAGTAATTGGTCTCATCGTCCTGATCCTTGCGGAGGAAACTGCCTGCCCAATTACCCAGGGCACCCAATAACGACAAAAAGGCGTTACCGATACGGGTAGCCGTATTGGCAGAGGTTCTGCGTTCGTCCCTGATGGCCTCGAACTGCTCCTTTAGCTGCTGATTAGTCTCGTTGTCCATATTCTCCTTAATAAGGGAGCCAGAATCATCTCCTGAACTCCCGTAGTCGAATGAAGAAAGAAATTTAAGTTCAATGCAAATATATGTAGAATGTGCCTGTGGGAAAAATACGCTACACCCATTCGGCTGCATCGTACACTACGTCCACGGGCTCGTCGTTGTCGATGTGGAACATCAGCCCGCACAGTCCCGTAAATGAGTCACGGCCAAACTCTGTCGAAAGGATGTTGTCCATCTGGAAAGACTCTATCCCCTGCAGCGCACCCCGGTCCTGATCGTAGATAATCCTGCTGACAAACTGATGGAAGATACGACGGCAGAGGCGCATCTTCTCGTTGTAGTCATCCATGTCGAATTGCTTGTAGCGGGCGAAGATGAACACGGTGTAGGTGTTCTTTTCGTAGAATCCGTCGGGAGTCTCACGGGTGGCTCCGGCGGTGATGTCATCCACCATCACGAAGTTGGCCGTTTTCTGATACTCTGCCATCACTCCCTGGGCGCCTTCAATGCCTGAGCAGAGGCAGCCCTTGAAACCGTTTTCCACGGCGAGTTTGTTCTTCTCTGCCAGCGAACGGAAGTATTCCAGTGCGTCAAATTGTTCTGTGTACATATATGGGTCAGTTTTGATTCTTGATTTTCTCCAGCTGCTTACGTTGGATTTCTATCTCACGGGCCTTCGCGTCCAGTTCGGTCAGCGCACGCCAACAATCAATCTGCCGGATGGCTGCCTCCTTCAGTACGTCGCCACCGGTCAGCGCACGGATCTGAGTGTTCATCTCTGCAATGAGGTCATAATCCTCCGACTCGTAGTCTCCCTGGCGGAAAAAATTGGGGAAGTTCTCTGCCAGCACCTTCTTGATATGCTGGTACCAGAAGAACACGCCCAACAGTTCCTCAGGCTCAAACTTCACATCCTCATGGATGGCCTTGTCGTCATCCCCATGGTAGAGATATCTCGCCAGCTGATTCAGGAACCGGTCTTGCCGGTGAATGAGATACAGCTGGTAGTAGCGCTCGGCCAGAAGGTAATCCTCAAACGTCACCTTTCTCATGTTGATATCAACCGCGTGGTATCCCTTGACGTGCTCCAGCCGCACATCGCAGTCCTCCACGTGGTCGATGAAGTCAAACTGATGTATCAGGGACTGCACCTGCCATGGCCGCAGATACACCACCTTGCGTTTCGGTGTCCTAACCACGCATTTGAATCCCTCACTGGTGCGCTCCTTCACATCCACGCCGCAAAACGTGCAGAACATATACGTCTTCACGGCTGCCCGTTCAAAGCAGCGGCACATCAAACGGAGCAGCCAGCGCAACTGGTCTTGCGTGAGGTCTTTCCAGCACGTCGGACTGTAGAGCTGCAGTCCCTTATCCGTTGAATACGAAGCCTGCCGAGTCAGCAGTGTTCCTGAAGTTCTGGGCATGATTGAGAGCGTAAGCGTTGGAGTTTAAATAAGTCGTGTATGTGGAATTGTCCTTCTCCAGCAGCCGCATCAACCGGCGGTACTTGAAGGCGGTCAGCTTGCGGTCCTGAAGAACGAAACCGGCCATCACCTCCAGCATCGCATTGACGGCTGCCCGCTGGTCGTTGGTGAGCGCATTGGTACGGACGGCCACCAGCAGCTCCTTCAGGAACTCGTCGCCGACATGCTTGCGCAGGAACTCATCGGCCTTCAGCAGCTGAGGGCGTGCACTGTCCCAGTCTTTGGCCGACGGATTGGTGATGCCGCAGAAAGTGCGCAACATCGATAGCTTATAGAAGAGCATCGGGATGGCCATTGCAGCCTGACTTTGTGCCCCCCACCCTTCCACCGTGGTGAGCAGCGTGACCAGACGCCCCTGTGCATTCAGCAATGCACGCTGCAGGTCTGCCTCCAGGGCATTGACGCGGGCCGACGAAGCAGGTGCCACATTTTGGTTGCTCACCACGCCGAATCCGGTCGGGGTAATGACGAGGTCGAGCGAACGGAAGATGCGCAGCACACCGTGAAGGCTAATCACGCTTACCAGTGCATGACGGATCTGCGTGTTCCCCTCAACTGCACTCACGCCAGTTTCACCTAGAAAATCCTCCGACATTGAATCGTATACGTTACTGAATTGTGGTGACACTTTCTCGAAAACCTCATCCGTAGGATAAGCCATGGCCGGCATGGCTGCCTCGAATTCCTCTTTGCTGATGTTTATCATATTTGTTGTAAATTTCAGGTTTCAGTAGTAATCATAACTCTACATTCCGCACTATGAATCATGCGTCCTGCTCTCCTCCATGTCCTTGTTCTTGTCAAGCGTGGTGAGCTGCATGATAGGACAGTCCACGGTGAACTTGTCGGCCAGCCCGTTGTAGTGAAGCACCACGTGGTAGGGCTTCAGCATGATTTCACGATATGGTGTCTGCTGCATCTGCTTCAGCGTGGCCAGCTCGCGCTTGTCCGAGCCTGAGTTGTTCATCTGGCTCTTGCCCGGAGTGGCGCCGATGAGGTTGGGATGCACGCCCAGCGCAAAGCAGAGCACGTTGGACGCCTCCTCCATGTCATCGCTCCAGTCGCCGCCTTCCTTCTTGTTGCCCTCGTTGAGGTTGATGATGCGGATCATGCGGTTCTCCTTCCCGTTCGGGTCCACATAGTAGCCCGTGATGAGACCCTTGCCGGCATTCTCCGGACCGCACACAAAGTCGATGATGTCCTGCTTCTCTTTCATCACGCGGCGCTTGCGCTCATCCTCGTCGATGATGTTCTCCTCGTCGCAGAGGTTCATCCAGTAGTCCTTGTGGATTTCAATCTGGATACGCGGCGCACTGGTATTCTTAATCATATACCGCTTGCCTATGCCGATAAGACGGTAGATGTCATACCAGGCGTCGCGCCACACGGAGAAGTAGTATGGGATGGGATAGAACTGGTAGCCGGGAGTGGGCATACGGCTCACCACGGCGAAGATACGGTCTTTCGTAATTTCCTTGCCCGTGCGCTTGCGGCCAGTAGCCGGGTCCACGGCCCTGCCCATGCGCACCATCAGGTCGCCAAGCGGGTTCATCAGGTCGAGCAGCGGGTATTCGTCTACCCAAGTCGGGTTCTGGCGCCGGAAGTTGCCGTAGAACAGGTGCTTGATACGTCCGTGCTCGGGCTTCTCCAGACGGCAGTAGCAGGCCTCCTTGTGGCGGATGTTCACAATCTTCGAACCGTCGCGGCACAGTTCGATGACCGACACCGTCCAATAGTAGTACATCATGTCCGTGGCCTGCTCCAGGAACTGCTCGTGTAGCGAGTTGTCCAGGCAGAAGGCGCGGATGTCGGGGTCCTGGGTGTCCTTGCCGGTCGCGCGGTCCACGAAGCGCACACCCTTGCCGTAGAGACTCAGCGTGTTGTAGCTCTGGCACTGGCTCATCACGATGTTCTTGCCTATCAGTTCCTGCACGTGGTAGGGCAGTTCGTCGTCAGGACCGTAGGGCACATAGTAGCGCTTCACGCCGTTACGCACCGTCACCGGCCTGTACTGGATGATGCAGCCGTCCTCTTCATCGAAGATGGTGTCACCGCCATACTGCGAGTTGATGGACTCTGCCGCGTTGGTGGCTCCGATGGCACCGCCTGGCAACACCATGTAGCGGTCAAAGTCGCCGCGCGAGCCTATCTTCTGGAGCGTCATTTCTTCTTTTTCCATATTTGTCAGTTATCGTTATCGTTAACGTTATCGTTATCGTTTTCGTTAATAATGCACAGGATGACCGTTGTAGCGCACGATGAAGCAGTCGGGCACCGTACGGATCTGGCCGTTGCGGGGATTCAGCAGACGGTGCCAGCCGCCGCGCCAGTAGCCGCCTTTTACCTTCCATCCGTAGTAGCGCACCACGGCTCCACCGTCTTCCAGCGACCAGGCTTCCACGTTCACAGTCTGGTTCCATATCCTCGCCGTGTCCAGGCTCTTCTGCACATCCTTGATGTGCATAGATTTCTTGATTGCTGCCATCAGTTGAAAGTGAAGTCAAAGGTGTTGTCGAAGATGCGGCCGGCACGGCGGAGGTCAAGAACGTTCTGGTTGCGTTGTGCATACTGGTAGGAGAATGTGAAGCGGGTCAAATGGTCGTCGTCGTTGCTCTGCTCGCTCTTCGAGTCGGTAATCACCACCTCCTTTACACGGGCGACACTGCCGTTATAGACGTTCATCACGTAGCAGCACTGCGAGCGGAACAGGTCGTCAAGCCAGTTGGCCTCGGCCGTGTTCAGGATGCCCGTGTCGGCCTTGAACGTGCGCGTCTCCACTATCTGGTAGTTGCGCAGCTTCCCCAGTCGGCGCATCGTCGAGCGCTTGTAGGTCGGATCCACGGTGTGCGTACCCGTGCAATAGAAGATTTCCTGGCAGCCGAAGGAATTGTCAAAGGCAATGATCGGTGCACAGTCCACCGACTCGGGAAGCACCTCGAAATCCTGCGAGCGGCTCCCTGCCGTCACCGTATAGCCCGTCAGCGTCTTTCCGGTGGCGGTGAAGCGGTCGGGCGACACGTCGAGCGTGGTGTACTGCCCGTTTCCGCCTACTACCGTGGCCGTGAAGGTGCCTGTTGAACCGTCGCTATAGGTAGCGGTCACAGAGGCCCCGCCGGTACCCACGAAATGCAGGTACTCCAGGCGCCCCAGTGCCGTGCGCTTCGGCCCCATCAGGATGGTCAGGAAATGGTTGTTGCAGAACAGTTCTGCCGTGGTCACGCCTTCGGCTATGCCTACGTCGGCCATGCAGAACACCACCTGCGTGGATGTCGATGCACTGGCGACGGTGGTGGCCGTGCCCTCGCTGTCAACGCTCTCCTCGGTAACGCTGACGGTCAGGTTCACCACCAGTTGCTGGCGGGCATAGGGCTCCAGCAACTGCGAGAGGTCCTGAAGCGAGATGATGCCGTTCAGCGGGAACAGGTATTCATCGTAGATGGTGTCGTTGCCGGCAGTCATCTCCACATGGGCGCGGTTGTCCTGGCCTATCTGAAAATCTATGTCAGGTACCGAGCAACTGAAGCATTTCGCTGGTAATGATGGTAAATTCATATCTTCTCCGTTTTGTTTCCACAAAGATAGACCATCGCGCGCATAGGAAAAAATACACAAAAAAAGAGGAGTCCGCTTCACAGTGAACCCCTCGCAAAAAAATAAAAAAATAATGAAAGGAGGAAATCTTTCCCGTAGGCCCTCCCCGGGGAGGACTATCAGAAGGCGCCGTCCCAGATGCGCCATATCTGCCACTTCACGTTGCCGTCCTCCATCGACTTTATCTGGTACCCTTTGTCGTGGAGATAGTTCAGCACGTCGGTCTCGCCGAGGGTCATCATGGGCGTCAGGTCATCGATGATATCCTGAGTCGTTTTGTTGTCCTCCAGCAATTTCGAACCGCCGAACTCCGGCACGTTGCTGCGAAACTGGAAATAGGCATCCAGCACCTTCGCCACAAGTTCTTTTGTCTCTGCCATAGTCATCGCTCGTTTAATGCTTCTCGTATTCTGCTGAACTGCTTACTCAGACGGCGGTAGGCCATCGCAAAGTCGCGCGCCTCATGGTCGTCTTCCCAGAAGTCACCTACCAGTGCCAGGTCAAGGCTGCGCTCCATCAGGTCGATACTGATTTCCAAGGTGTCATCGTTGCACAGGTCTTCCAGTGCCTCCAATACTTTCGGTGTCAATTTCATAGCCTATCCTCCTATCTCGTTAGGCCGCTCTTCGGGCAGTTCTACGTATGGTGGGGGCAGAACGTCCCCGTCCGCGTTGCTTCTTGTTCGTTCATCTGATACGCCGACACTTCGGTCTTCACTCTCTTTGTGCGGACGGGGATTCATTCCGTTTTGCTCTCTCCACTCGTTGATGAGCTTGTTGTGCTGGGCGTAGAGCCGGTTGCGCTGCTCCACGAACAGGTCGTGTATTTCGTCTAACTTCTTGTTGCGGCGAAGGTTGGCCATCTGGATGGCAGAGTGCATCTCCATCTTCAGCCGCTGGTGCTCCATGGAGCATTCCTCTATGGCGCGGTTCTTGGCCTTGCCCTCCTCAATCTTGCTCTCGCGCATCTGCTGCAGGATGTTTTCCACTCTCTGCGTATATTCCTCATACGTCATAGCGCACCTCCTTCCAGCCATCCGGCCAACAATAGCACACCCACGAGCGCCACCATGTACAGGTGGGCCAGCGCCACGTGCTTGTTCGTCACTTCCTCACCGGTGAACGCCGAGAACCACTCGTTCCTGGTGGCCATCCATGCGGCTACGTTCACGCTGAGTTCTTCTCTCCAGTTCTTTACAGTTCTCTCCGCATTGGAAAGCACCGTGGGCTGAACCTGCCCGAGTTGGATTGTTTGTTGCATATTACTACTTTGTTTAGCATTACAGGGTACGCCCTGCGCGGTTGAATGATTCACGCCGAAAGGGGAGAGTTCCCACTTTTCAAGACACGTTTACGTCGATCATTCCTGTTCCGCCTCGCGGCCGGAACCCTCTCCCCAGGAGACAGGAAAAGCGGCAGCCTTCCCTGTCGCTAAACAAAGTAGATTTCGTCCGAGGACTTATATTTCTACTGGGTGGCCACCGCTATTGGTGTGATGAGACCTCTGGCAGGTCTCGTTAAGTAAGAGCATAAAAAATGCCCTGAGTCGTTACTCGGGCGTCTTTCACCGCCCCCGGAGCGAACCGCTCTACTTTGTTTAGCGATGGCAAAGGTAAGCAATAATCCCGAAACGTGCAAGCGATTCGGCGAATTATTTACGCAAAGTTTACGGAAATGGCGGAAATATGGAAGATATGGAAAGAAAATGTAGAAAGAATGTAGAAACATGAAAAAGCCCCGATGCTCTCGCACCAGGGCTCTGCGCTCTATTAAATTACATTTATATGAAGTCAATCGATGCTAAAAGCACGACGTCCTACATATTGGTTGCGCCGCAAGCCCAGCGGCGACTTGTGTTCAATTCGGCGATTTAGGGCCGGGGCTTATTGTATGCAATCGGCTGCTCGACGTATGCGTTCCGACAAGTCCACCAGTGCACCTTTCAGTTGGTATTTTTCTTCCTCGCTGAACTCTGTAGGTTTCTTGTTTCCGTCGATTCCGTCCAGTTTGTGGTAAAGCCATGAGTTTGACTTGCCAAAATAGTTTTTCGACAGGTCTGCCCAAGAAATAGCCAGAAGGATATCCTCCAAGGTTGCCTTCATCGTGCCTGCCTGAGTTTCTTTCAATGTCATTGTTGCCATAGTTATGCCCTCCATTTTTTTAATGCCCCACCACCTTTTGAGCGGTGGGGCTTGTTGTTAATCTTCGAGTGGTTCGTCCAAGAGTTCTGCAAAAAGTCTGTTAATGTAATACCTGAGTCTTGGTTCTCCATTGGGATAACTCCTCTTGTAATTCCTGACAGTCTCTATTAAGTCCCACTCTGTCTCTGTCAATTCTGTTAAATGTTTCATGATTCTAAATCTTTAATTGAACAATGCAAAGGTAATACTTTTATTCGTATTATACAAATATATTAGTATTTATTTTCGTACTAAGTTGAAGATTTAACAATTTCCCATGCAAAACGGCCACCATCCTGATGCGGGATGGCAGCCGTAGGCAAGAATGTAAGTCGGCGAAGCGCTTCTTTTTTCTTCATATCTGTTTATATAAAAAAAATGCCCAGGGGTCGGCACATCCATTATCAAGAATAAGCAGAAGTAACAGGACTTGCAGCTTTCGGATGTGCGTCGCCATGAGCCTAATCATAGCGCAAAAGTAGGGCAAAATCCCGAAACATGTAAGCGATTCCACGAATTATTTACGCAAAGTTTACGCAAAAATCCAAATAATTGATAACAAATACGGAGATTAATCGTTATATTTGCAGCAGTATGAAGAGAAAACTACATGTCATATCGCTCTACTTTGCAGTGATTCTGCTTGTGGGTACCTGCCTAAGTATTGTGCTGTGTAATATCGTTCATTGGTTGATATCAGAGACGGATACGGCCATGAGGATTACACAAGTAGTGTCATTCTTCATAGCCGCCGTCTATGTGATTACGAATGTGGAGTGTCGTCCGATGACTCCTGAGGAGAAGAAGGAAGTGCGATGGTTTCGTCTTCGGAAGATTCTTCATTATTAATATGCTGTAGGCGCTCTATTTGCATATTCTTAACACGATTTTCAAGTCTAAGAGCACGTTCTAATTCATGATCTTTGTATAAGGTGTATGCTTCAACCATTTTTTTGACAAAGTCTCCAAGACCTCCCGTCTTCACCTTGATACCCCAAGCACCTATATCACAGCCGACAGTCAAGCAGTACAAAACCACTGCAGCACCAAAAAGAAGGAAACCGTTTTCTGCTAGACAACTTAACAGAATGTCACCTGGTGACTGAACATTAATCTTCATCTCTATTTGTGTAAGATCCACATTGATGCCATTTGTTTTTGAGACCTCCTTGAAAAGTTCTCCAAGGTCAGCGATAAAACAAAAGTCATCCCAAGATAGACCTTTATCCTGATTTACTCGTAAAACAAGATACGTCTTATCTCCCTTGGTATAGAGGTTGTTTATTTTCCTGTCAATGAATTCAGCATACTCATCCACTGACGACATGGTCTGCTGGTTGGTTAGTGCCAGTAGAAACTTTGGGTCGAACTCGTACCGGCGCACTTCTCTTAGCCACTTTACCTTGCGTCGCTTCAGAAATTTGCACTGGCCTCCACTATGAAAGATACTGTCTTCATAAAGTTCGCTCTGAACTTTTCCAATGGCATAAACCTTAGATTGATAGTTGGGAACGACGACAATATCGCCAACCTTCATGTTACGATAGAACTTAATGATCTGACCAGCCGCCTTGGCTATCTGTGAATCCGTATAATCTATATTGAATTTCTTAATATGGGCTTTAAGAGATTCCCTTGCCATATTATCCCTTTCTGGAAGATCTGAAAGTTGTTGGTTCTTTATTTCATCATAACCCATTGCGATGAATCCGCTACTGATGAATTCATCATAGAATGCACCTCCCATGGAACGAAAGAACCAATAATGTTTGTCGGAACTCACTTCATTGAGTAAGCCTTCCAACTGTTTAAGTTGTTCGCTTGTAATCATTACATCAATTTTAAAAACCAAAGGCAAAGGTAACGATTTTTATTGTGAACACCAAAAATTTGAATGAAAAGATGGATGAGATCCTCACGGATTCCATCCATCATAGTATTATTTGGTTTTTAAACTTGATGTTTTCCGCTTGCAAAGGTATTCAATTCTTTATAATTCTCCAAACCTTTGGAAAGAAAAAAGCCGGAGCAGCGAAGCCCCGGCGCAAGCCTATTGTAGTCAGAAAGTCGTCAAACAATAAAACTACATAACGGCAAGCAGTTCCTTTCCGATACGGTGAATACCCTCCACGATGCGCTCACGTTGTTGAGAACGAGGCTTCTTCACCCCGTTGACATAGTGACTCAACTGATGCTGGTTGATGCCCGACGCACGGCTGATGGCGGCAAGCGACACAAAAGGAGCATAGGCACGCAGCAGCGACACAGCATCAAGAAAGTCATACACAAACTCATAGTCGCCATCGCGAAGCCACTGCGGAATGTCCTCACCGTCGGCAATCATACCTTCCACATGGAATTTCAGAGTCTCAGCGACCTCACGCTTAAGTTCCTCGAATGTCTTAGCAGTAAGCACCACAGCTCCTGGCACGTTGTCACCGAGAGATGCACCGAAGTTCTTGTCGCACCACTGTACGTCTACCTTGATTTTTTCCATAGTTATTGTTCTTTTTCATTAGACTAATTTTCCGTTTAATAAAGACAGGAGTGGCTATTTCCACCCTGCCTGTTTCCAGATGCTGTTTAGAAGGAACTGACTTAACACTTCGCTCATGCCCCCTCTAACAGTCACCTTTCCTGGTTTCGTGGGATGCTTGAACTGTCTGTGGTCACCCTTTGTCGTAAGGAGATACCAACCGTCTTTCTCCAGCAGCTCTATAACCTCCCTAACTTTATAGCGTTTCACTGTTGTTGCGTTTTATTGTTTGACTTTGCAAAGGTAATAAAAATAATACTATTTAGAAAGTATTCCAAGACATAAAGTATTATTTTTAATACTATTTAAGAAGAAAAATCTTATTCATACAAACACGTTAACAAAAACAGGATTATTTATCACGTATCCATAATATGTTAAGAATATCCGGATTTCTTTACACGTTTTGTCCGAAATTATGTATTATTCCTTTTGAATCGGCGATAAACCAAAGATTTTATGGAAAAATATCGCCGATTAGGCATTTTGTTTGGCAATTTCCTCAATTTAACGAGAAAAATAGCTGTATTTTGCAAAAAGCCCCAACTCCCATACCTTATTTTTATGTAAAATTCCACGGTTGCAAAACCGTGAAGCCTTTTTAACAAAGGGGTTGCAGCGCGCACGAAAACGAAAAAGCCCCACCCGTTCCAGAACCCAGCCCCCACCGCCCTATGCTCCCGAGGCAATTGCCTCCCCTATCCGAGCGGTATATGTCAGGATTTTTCCTTTTAGAAACAGACCCGCCGCACCCAAAAACAGCCGCCATCCTGATAGAGGACGACAGCCGTCACGAACAAACAATTATTGGGAACAAACAATTAATCCGGGATTATTTCTTCATAAAAGAACCGAGACCGCCCATCTTGAGCTGCACCCTCTGGAACTTCTCGCAGCCGATACAGATAGTATCAAAGGCATCGGATCCGTCTGTGCGATACTCCAGCTTATCTTCTTCGGTCTCTGCCAGTTTCTCTCCACGTTTGTCTTTCTTTCCGTTGTAAGTGCCGGCAGTCTCGATGGAGATGAGCAGATCCTCGTTGTTGTCTTTGTTGATGAGCACCTGGTGGCGGGCGCGGCCAAGGAGCATGCGGTTGACGAGCAGGTTCTTCTCAACGTGACCCATGGGCTGCCCTATATACACATCATCGACGAGCCAGCCATGCTGACGGAAGAACCGTTTGATGGCATGGGCAAAGTCATCGTTCTGCAGGGCATAGTTGTTGCCTACGAAGGTGGCATCATAGTAGAAGATGACTTTCTTGGTCTTATGGTAGCTGTAATACTCACACACATCATCCACCAGCTCTGGAAGTTTGCGCTCGTATTTGGTGAAGAACGACTTGAGTATGCGCAGCTTGCCGTCGTCACCTACCTGCCCTACCACACACCAGTTGATGTTGGCATTGGCATCGAAGGCGACAATCAGCGGTAAGTCCGGATCGATGTCATCATCCATCCGGCAGTCTGCCTTGTTCTGTTTGGGATTAAAGGCATAGTCCAGGGAATCGAGATATGCCATGTTGGGTGCGGAATAGAGGTTTACATCCTCACGCAGGGCGTTGTAGAATCCATCCTGAGCTATGCCGATGCGCTTGCACATGATACTGGAGAGGAAGGTCAGCGCCGGCAACTGCCGCTTCATCTGCCGGATGAAGTCTTCACCAAGTATTGCCAGATTCTCTATACTGGAGTATTCCTTATAGAGGGTTGCGTTATAGCGCAACACTTTCAATTGGGCGTCAATAGCCTTCAGCTGCTTTTCGTAATAGGCCGAGCGTTCCGGATGCTTTGCCATGCGCTGCTGGATGACCCATCGTTCGTAGACGGTACCCTCGATGACCTGTATGAGTTCCGGATCCATCTGCTTCTCGTAGTCCAAGAACCAGGAGCCTTTCTTGGTTACCGGCATGTCACAGGTGATGGTGAGCCCATGATGAAGGGGCAAACCACCGAAATACTGTTCGTTACCACGGTTTGTCTGGAAGGTCTCATTCTTCAGTTTGTTGTAGTCCACGAACTTGGCTTCGTCCACGAAGATATGGTCCAGCGACAAACCGTTGGAGGCTCCTTCACGGTCCTGTGTGATGAGCTGCACAACAGAGCCATTGTAGAACGATATCGTGTGCTCCCACGATTCCGGCGTGAAGATAGGCTTGTCCCAGTGCAATGCCTTCCACGGCTTTTTCCCGACGGTGTAATGAATGTCACGGCGATAGCCAAGACGCTCGAAATGCACGACAATGGAAGGAATGACAGAGGTGAGCAGTTTCTTGTAGGACGGACCCACGAACCCGGTACTACTTCTGGGCATGCCTTGTACAACCTGCATCATGCGCATACTCTGAACCATGCCTTTTCCGATGCCACGGCCCGCAACCATGATGAGGAAACGTGTCATCATGGAAAGCACATACATCTGCGCATCGTTGAAGTAAACCTTTTGTTTATTCCGCATCCTCTACCTCCTCATAATCAACGTATTCGGGGGTTTCTCTGCTGTATTTGTTTATGAGTTTCATCTTCCTTTCCCTCAGGTTAGGAGTCTTCTTGATACCCAATACTGAAGGATCGTCGGTCGGCTCAATCTGCAAGGGAATGATTTCATCGAATGCCATTTCCGGCGTGTCTTCCTTGTCAAGCTGATTTGCCTTGATGAAGTTCTTCTCTAGAGATGCAATGGCCCGATAATCTTTGGCGCGCTCGGCTGCCTTGATGTGCCGCTCGTTCATCTGATTGAAACGCCACCGTGCGAAATCCTTGGTCATGCGCTGGATATCCCCCAGCAGAATCTCCACCAATTGCACATCCTCGTATGCCTTCGACTGGCAAACATTAAACAAGGCGATGTCTTGTTGCACAACCTCCGCCTTTGTCTTGTTTGGAAACTGGAGCCAAAAGGCGTACAGCCCCCGGATGCAGTGCAGACGCTCCAGCATGAGGGGATTCACTTTCTGCTCCCGGAGTTGCTCATCACTCAGCGGCAACAGCTCTGCATATTGATCGGTGTTGACAGGAAGAGCCATAACTAAAAAATTTAAGGGATGAAGCCCCGTGCCCAGATTCACATGGACAGGGGCTTCGCTGCGAGGCTTCTGAATAGAAGAATTGAAGCACCACTACTCAGTGGCAGGTGCAGCTTCATCGGAAGGCAACAGTCCGACACCCTGAAGACGCTGCCGCATTTCGTCGGTCATGGGAGCATTGGCTGCCACGAGGATGTCAACACGCTCTTTCAAGCGTTCATACCAGGTACTGCTGTCTGCAAGGTCTTCCGGCTCGTTACTCTTCTGCAGGTCGATGAGACACTGCAGGTTCTTGGAGATATAGGCACGGGCGTTGGTCACCTCCTTCGACTCTGCCGATGGGGTTTCCTTTGCATCTTCGCCAGGACTGGCGGTCACTTTCGGTGCATTTTTGTCAGTGTTGATGACATACTCATCGTAACTCTTGAGCAAGGCCTTGTACTTATACCATGCCTCTTTCAGCGTCTTCAGCGACTCGTAGCGGTCGCAGGGCGCCGGCAGATCCTTACAGGTCTGGTAAAGTGTCTTGATTTTCTTCCACAACTCTGCGGCATCATCCCACTGTCTGCGGATGTCTTCCGGCAGCTGGTCGTGGTCGGTACGCTTGCCAAGGGCATCCTTAGCCAATTCCTGTCTAACCTGAGGCACCAACTCTGCCTCCATGGCCTTCACATCCCGAAGGTCGAGATTGTCAACGAGGTACTTCACGTGTTTGCCAAGTTCGTACTTCACCTTCTCGATGCTCTTAGGACGGTCAGGATGACGGGAAAGGGTGTTGATGAGACCCAAACGGTTGGGTATCACCTGACGCAACAACTCAACGCCCTCTGATGCTGACTGGGCGTCGTGGGTTTCTTTTTGCAGCCAATCCTTGATGCGGTTGGCCAGTTCACGATTCTTTTCCATTGTTATACAATTTGATTAATAAAAAAGGCACGGTGCCCAGGTAATAGAGCGCCGCACCTCCTGCTTAAACCATATAATTCACTTCGGTGATTCTAAGGATTGGATTTCACCTCGCCGGTCTTACCATTCAGGATGGTACCGTCCAGCAGTTTAATGTCTCCATAATAGAACGGAGCCACGGTGTCCTGACCTTCCAAAACCAGGTTGATGCCTGTCTGGTTGTCATCGCCTGTTGTCGCACCGGTATTCTGATCTACCTGTACGTCAACCACATCATCAGGAGAACCTATCAGACGATAGGGACCTTCAGGGGTGGGAACCAGGAAGATGACGTCATCGTTGATGAGCGCAGAGGCATAGCCGCTGGCTTCCTCGGCTGAACCTGCCATCACGGTGTTGGCAGTGTTGGTGAACGACTTCGAAGGCCAGTTTCCCTGACTCTGGCACTGCAGCGAGCTCTTCTTTGGAACCAGTTCGGTTTTAAAGAAACCTGCTTCAGATGCCAGCACGAAACTTTCCGTTATCACGGCATAGCCGTCGATGGCTTCTGCCGAGTCCTTCTGAGGCTTGGGGAACGTGGTGATATCACTCTTACGGATACCGAGCACGTGGTTCTTCAGTCCAGGTTTGCTGGCCTTGCCGCGGCAATACTCGATGTCGGCGTAGAGGTTGTTTTCCTCCGAGCAACTGTTTGAGTTTGGCATATCTTACACTGTTTATTGGTGATACAATAAAACCGGGAAGGCCGCGCGTTATGCGCTGACCTTACCGATGAGAAGTTTTTCCTTGCTGATGCTTTCGAACTGGCAGCCAAAGAACATGGCATCCACGAAGTCGAGCAGGAAGTGAGAGTCGAGGGCCTTTTCCACATTGAAGCGCTCTTCCTCACCACGGAGGTTGAGACCGATCAGCACATTCTCCTTGGTGGAGAGCTGCATATAACCGGCAGGAACATTACCCAGACCAACGATTTCAACGTTAGGCTCGCCGTCAAGGTAAGTCTTCTTGAACTCGTTGTTGTACGTGCTCGGAACAGTATGCACGCTCATACATGCGCTTGTAACTGCGCGGAACGAGAAGATAACACTTCTGGTCCGTGAGTTTCTCGTCGGCAGCATCCACAAATTCCTCGAAGAAGTCGATGACGTCAGCCTCGGTCGGGGCAGCAGCCATCAGCTTCAGGTTGCCATTTGCTTCAGCGATGGCGCCACCGGTGATTTCACTCTAGGCAATAGTCTTGAAACCATTGAAGAGCGTGGCGGTGGTGTCGCCGTTCTCATTGCGCTCGGCGGTGAAGAGATCCTGGTACAGATGCTCTCCGAGCTTTGCCATCAGGTAGGCTGCCACCTGCTTGGTGATAGGCACATTCTTCAGGCCCTCGCCCATGACGATGTCGGATCCGTAGATAGAATCCACCACAGCGTTGGGGTTGAAACCCTTCACGCAGTTGCCAAGGAAGGTCTCGAGGGTACGGCCCTTGATGTTCACATCAGAGTCGTCGTGACGGCGCACCTTGTAGGGAGCAAGCTGCATGTCACCCGACAACTCACCTACGACCTCCTTGTAGCGGATACCGAAACGGCAGGTCATGTAGGGAAGCACCTTGTTGAGTGCATACACCGGCATGGTGAGCAGTTCCTTGCGGTACTTGACGAACGATTTGTTCAGCGATTCCGGAGTAATCGCAACATTCATGTCTGGCATAATCGCTTAGATGTTTTCGCCACTTACGGCATTATACAATGCACGGGCAGCGTTGAAATCAACGGCTGTCTCGTCTTCGTCCTGACCGGCATGCTCCTGCTGATCACCTCCAGCGGTCTGCTTGAGGTTCTTGATGTCCTCCTGAGCCTTGTAAAGCTTCGTCTGGAGGTCGGTCACCTGAGCCTCGGCTGTAGCCTTGGCGCTGTTGGCGGTCTCCAGATCGGTTGCCTGTTTGGCCAGTTGGTCTTCCACAGTCTGCATCTGGTCCTCGGTGAGTGTCACCTTCGAGTCGGTGACCTCGATGTCCTCAACCTTCAGTAGGTCACAGACATTTTTGAAAACCTTTTTCATTTTGTTGGAAAGATTTTTAGCGGGTTCGTTATGAAACAGGCCCTTGATGGCATCCACCGTCTTCTGGAGCACACCTTTGGCTGGAGCACCCTCACTGTCGTTGTCGTCTGGGATAACACTGGTGAAGGTGGGGAGACCCATTTCTTTTATAATTGAATTGGTGAAATCGTTATGGATGGAGTTCATGGCCTGTTTGGTGACTTCCTCGTCCAGAATCTCATCGCAGAGACCCCATTCCCTGGCCTCGCTGTCGGAAAGCCACATGCCGGCCTTCATCTTCTGAAGGTTCTCATCGACTGTCTTCCCGTTACGGTCTGAGTAGATGGAGGCAATGACCTTGTCGATGGTGTCAAGGTCCTTCCGGTCTTTATTCAGTTTCCGGATAAGCTCGTCGAGCTGCTCCTTGTTGAATCTCCCCCACTCCAGTACGCCGGTACTGGCATTGTGGATGAGCATCAGCGAGTTCTTGGCCATCTTCACTGTCTTGCAACCCATCAGGGCTATGGTTGCGCTGCTTGCCGTCATTCCGTAGGCAACACCTGTCACCCGGCCATGGTCGCGCAACAGCTGGTACATCTCCAGACCATCGCTGACATAACCGCCAGGAGAGCAGATGCCAATCACCAGGTCTTCATCCTTGTGACGGTTCAGGAAATAGCGCAAGTCTTCAGCCGTGGTACCAGACCACCAGATGCCGATTGTGCCGCGAATGATAAAATCGTATTTCATTGCTTGCCTTTGTCTTGTTACGGCAAAGGTAAGCAATGGCAATTGCGTAATAAAATACTATATATTACAGGATATTGGGGCAAAAATGGGCTGAAGTCCACGTCACGGTAACCTCACGCGTCTGATTGTCGGTAGGCTTCGAGGGGTGTACATTCTGGAATGTTCCTACAGGCCATGGCCGCTCATCAGCGCCGATGAGACGCGTCTGGCCATCGGTCAGCTCCACTTTGTAAGCCAGTTTCGACTCAGGCTCAAAGTCCTGGCAGGTACGGAATGTGAGTGTCACCTGATACACCGTAATCTTATTCTCCACCTTCGACGCTATGGTCAACGAGCCATGGGGAATGATGCTGATACTCTCCCAGGCGATGCCGTTTGGGATGGAAACACTTGTTTTGTTTTTTCGGATCATCGGAGTCAGTGATGCACAACTGGCCACGCTGACCGAACGGACGGGTTTTGTTAGAAGGATACTCATTTTGATGTTCTTTTTATTTGCTTCGCTTTACTTCGCAATTCTTTGCATTACTTCGCAATTCTTCGCATTTCTTCGGATATTTCGCTATTCTTCGTTTTGGGGCATAGTATCCATACGATTTTCGCACCGAATTAACGCTTTTTATGATTTTTGTTTTTCTTCTTGAAATCCAGCCCCCGGCGCTCCATCTGCTGCTTCCATCTGTTGAAGCGCTGCCAAAGGGTGTTGTCGTAGTCAACGTCGATACCATGGCGCTCACAATAGGCATGGATAGCAACACGGTCGTTCACCTTGTCACGTACCAGATAAAGCAGTTCGTTCTGCCAGTTGATGGTGAAAAGCGCCTCGATGTAGGCTATGAGTTCTGCCTTTCCTGTCTGGTTCATGTAGTTGTAGGTCACCGGGGGATGATGCTTTGAGTCTGGAATGCAGATGGGTGTGAGCCCTTCGGCTGCCGTTTCCACTGGCACACCATCCGGACGGCGGAGCGTATTCCTGAGGATACAGGCATTTTCCCGGCTGCAGTCCGGAAAACGCACTGGATTGCCAAATGAATGAACAAGCCACTGTGCAATAAACGGTTTCAGTTGAAGGTAGATAAGGAAATTACTCATTATTAGAACTTTAAATGTGGCAAATTTACTAAAAATCAACGATATCACAAGTGGTTTTAGGAAAATTTCCTTGTATTTTAGGAAAAATATGGAAAATATGGAAAGAAAATATAGAAAGAATGTAGAAACTATAGTCGATAAGTACCAGGAAACCTACTTCAGGGTACACGCTGGTTTGCAATCAGACTCTAATTGCCACTCAATTAAAGTCCCGTTACCTCTCAATCAGACTTTAAATGCCTCTCAATTAAAGTCTGATTGCACGTTCGTCTTGATGCCGTGACTTTTTATTTACATTGTATAAGGGCATATGGATTAAGCAGGTTGAATCATGCTTATTTTATATTTTTCCGTGTTTTGTTTTGAACTGAAAAAAGTGGCGAAAGTGAAACAACGGAAATTTATTTCGTAACGCATTGAATATCAATAGTGATAGCTTGTTTCACTTTCCTTGTTTCACTTTTTTCGCGCTGAAAAGTGAAACAGAAACAACAGCGGAAACAGCCGATTCCGGTCTTCCGCCGTTTCAAAAAGTGAAACAGAAAAAAAGTGAAACAGAAAGTGAAACGGAAAGTGAAACAGCCGTAACTATCTCACATTTGCATATTTATACCTTTCTTTCCCCCCTCTTGTTTCCTTTGTTTCACTTTTTTTCGGAAAAAAGAGTAACATAAGAAATAAAAAGGAGAAGAGGCGGCCGCCGGGCACGAAAAAGCGGCTGCGCATCAATCTGAAATATTGACACACAGCCGCGGCGAAGAAACTTTTCTTTTGATATGTCTAGAAGGCGGAATCGTCAAACGGTATCAACCCCTGCGTGGGGAGGATGTCCAGCTTTTCGGCGTCTTCGCGGTTCTGCTCCATGATGGCCTTCAGCTTTTCAGGGTTGGTACGTATGTACATCCACTCGATGGGCGCACTCTGCGAGCCGTCGGCGTTGTTCTTGCGCCTGAGGATATGCCCGGGCTTCGACCGTGCACAAAGCTCTTCCGGATTGAACTCTTCCGTGTAAGAGCAGTATTTCACGAAGGCCTTCATCTTGCGGTAGAACATGTTCGAGGTGATATCCTTCATATTATAGTTGGTGCGGAAGTCGTTGATGGCCTCGTCGCGCTCCACCAGGCAGTCCAGACGGCCGCTGTAGGGGGCGAAGTACTGCGATGCCCACTCAAAGAACTTGTCGGCCATTGTCTGACGGCTCGATCGCAGCAGGATATTGTCCATGGGCGGCTGTATCTTCACGCCCGAGGGTGCCTGCTGCATGTAGAAGCGCACGCACTGCAGCATCAGGTTGTAGTCGGCGTTCCATTCGTCCTCGGTGTAGGTGGCGCCGAAGAGGTCCTTGTCGAAGTCGTCGCGTATGGTGCGCGTCTCCAGGTACTCGTTGCCCTCGGTGTCGCGCGTATGGTAATAGTCGGAGCTGACGTTGTAGAGCAGGCGGCGCTCTGAGCTGGCATCGAACTCGCGTGGAACGTAGTTGGTGGTGAAGGCGAACTTGGGCGACTGCTCGAAGGGGATGGTGTACGACTTCAGGTTCTTCGGGTTGACGGTCAGTGCACCCGTGATGGGCGAATAGTAGTCGCGGAAGGGGAAGTCGCGCAGCAGGTCGTCCACGAGCACCATGCGCGTGTAGCGGTTCACCTGGTCGAAGCGGTGCGGGTTGTCGTTCAGGCGGCGGTCGCGGCCGTTCAGCTTCACGGTGGGTATCAGCTTGGCCAGCACCTGCTCGAACAGGAACGACTTGCCGGTACCGCCGTTGCACTCGCCCATCTCGTCGATCTTCCAGTCCATGGAATAGGCTGCGTAGGTGCGCGAGGGAGTCTTGAACGCCCATCCGTAGTAGCCTATGGTGAACAGCTTGTTCACCAGTGCCTGCATCTGCTTCTGGTTCTCGGCCTCGGTGAGCTGCGGCGAGGTGATGTCGAAGAGGTGCTGCTGTCGGTAGGCGCGGTGCAGTTCGTCGGCGTCGGGCTTGCCGGCAAAGGGCTGCTCCATCTCTTTCTGCCAGTACAGGCGGCACGAGTTGATGAGATAGCCCAGCACCTTGCTCTTCGGGTATTCCACCTTCACGCTCCAGTCGTCCTGCCCCGTTACGTCGTTTCTTTGTTTCGAAGTTTCGAACATCGGGGGGAGGGGGGGAGAACTTGTGCGGGATGATCTGGTCTTTCCACACATAGAACTTCAGCTTGTCGCTCTCCTTGCTGCGGGTGAACTCTATGCCTTCGGCGGTCACCCGGGCCGTGCCGTTCTCGAAGAAGAAATACTGCGAGTGGGGCGTGCACGAGGTGAAGTCCAGCTCTATGGTGTCAACCTTCTCCAGTGCCGACGGGTTGCACTTGGGCGAGTCGATGATAAGGTTCTGTATGGCGTGGGGCTGCACGTCGCTCTTCTTGTCATCGTAGCCGGGGATACACTCCTTGCCCTGGCTCCAGCGGATCAGGAACTCGGCCATGTCGGCGGTGGTCACGCGCTCCACGATGTTGCCCTGTATGCGTACGTAGGTGGTCTCTCCGCTGTCCTTGTCGCGCAGCTTGTGGTAGCCGTTCAGGCGCAGGAAGTAGAGCAGGCACACCGAGTTTATCTCGTATTTCTCCCTGCCGTTCTTCTGCGTGGTCTTTTGCCAGAACGTGGCGGGCAGTGCCTGGTCCATCAGGCGGTTGAAGGTCTGCTGCTCGTTCTCCACTACCTCGGTGAAGTCCTTGAAGTCCTTGCGGAAGTGGTGGCGGGCGTCGCGGTACTTCTGGAACCACGTAGGCAGCCATATCGTGCGGATGTCAAGGTGGCGCAGCGCATGATACTGGCCGCGGCGGATGCCTGTATCGTCGAGGTCGGGTATGTTGTAGATGACCTCGGCGCACTGCTTGATGATGCTTTCCTCGTAGGGCTCCAGCTCGTCGGTCTCAGAGTTGAGCCAGATGGGGAAGCCGCCCAGGGCACGCACGGCAGCACTGTCGCGCTCGCCACTGGCCATCACCGCTCCCTTCAGCTTCTCGAATATCAGCGTCTTGCCTTCGTTGGCGGGGTCGGCATCGAAGTCCTTCTGCTGCTGCGTCTTGAACTTCTGATATGCCTGTCGAAGCTCGTACAGGCCGTTGATGTAGTTCCTGGGGCGCTGTCCGGCCACCATGAAGCGGTACTGCTTCTTGAACTCCAGCGGCTTGTAGATCTTGTAGAACTTGTCCTTTACCTCCAGCTTCGCGTCGGCCACGATGCACTCGCGGGCATAGATGGGGTAGTCGTCAGAGGAATACACCTTCGTAATCTGTCCGTTCCTGACCGTTCCCACCCACACTACCGGCAGCCAGTGCAGGTCGTCCATCACCTGCTGGGTGACGAGGTCGCCGAACACCTCCAGCTCGCGCTTGGTGAACTGATGGCCCTCGCGCACCTCGAACTGCACCGAGCCTTCTGGAGCGGTGGTCTGCTCCTTCTCAATCTTCAGGGGCTTGTTGCGTTCGGGTGTAATCTCGTCGATGGTGAGGTTTAGGTTCGTCACGATCCAGGCAACCGCCTCCTTGAATCCGCTCAGGTTGTGCTCCTTGATAACCCAGTCGAAGCAGTTGCGTGCTATGGCATCGCCTCCGAAGTCGGTGGCCACCCAGTGGTCGCCCTTCTGCTTCAGGTGGGCGCTGCCTGTGCGTTCGTCCATACGGATCTTGAACGCCTTAGTAGTTTCGCCGTTGTTGATGATGCGCTTGGCGTCCTCCCATAAATAGGCAAAGACGTCAAGGCCACCATGAGTGGCGTCGTAGATTTTCTGTTTGTCTATCATGATAAGTTTCTTCTATCCTCTGCAAATATATACTTAAACCGGCTGATGGGAAAAGACGGCCGTGTGGGTGTCAGTCCGTCTTCCAGGTTATGATTTCCCCGTATTCGGTAAGTTGCAGTATCGTTTTGCCCGTAGCTCTTGCAAAGGCGAGCTCTGCCTTGGCTCCCGGCGATTCCTTCCAGTCGGGCAGCAGGCAGATGGCATCCTTGGTGGCCAGTGCCATCTGGTCGCGTAGCAGGACGTATGTGTAAAAATCAAACCAGGGGTCAACGTCGAACCGACATTGTTTCTTCAGGTGCTCCTGCCATTCCTCGTCGCATGGGTTGGATGGCTCGTGCTTTCGGTTCCTCAGCACAAGCGCTGCATGCTCGAACTTCTTTCGTGTGGCTTCGCTGATATTCGTCTCGCCTATCTTTCCGCTGATATATACTTTCATAGTTGTACTGTTATTGATTTACTTAGATTGCGTATTTCTTCAATGCCCATACTCTTCCACCTCGTAGATAAGGCCTTTCAGCTCGAAGCGTTCGCCTACGGCCTTGTATCTTGTATTACTCATCGTCCTTCCTCCTTTTTCTTCTCATATCCCATACTGGCAAAGGCAAGAATGGTAGGATTGTTTCCCTCATGCGCCCATTCGTCTGCCCGCTTACATATCTTTTCCGACAATTCCAGAAGGTATTTGTCTTCTTCTCTCGCATACGTATGCAGCGCCATGCAGCGTGCCAGTATCTCTATGCCAGCTTCCTCTGCCTGGTCCCATGAGGCATCCTTCAGTGCCCGGTCAACCCGCTCTACGTATGTCATTTCCGATAGTTTCTTTCTCATACTTTTCTGACTTTTTATTTTAATCCAATTCTTTTCATGTAATATTCTCTCAGGTATTGTTTCCGTTTCAGTCTTCGCTGGCGTTCCCTTTCAAGCAATCTGTAACGGTTCAGCGTTTCTTCCACGTGCTCAATATCTGTCACTTCGGGATAACTTTCCCGTCTTGATTTGATTATTCCCATTGTCTTTTCATTGTACCTACGCGCATTTCCAGTTCTTGCTTTTCCCTCAGAAGTTCGGCAATTCTTCTGTCCTTTTCCTTAGATTTTCTCCATAATCGCCTGAACTCACGCTCTGCCCGTACCACCCACTTTGTGCGGGGGTAACGGCGTTTCTTGAACCACCAGTTGTATATCACATGGCCATCATCCTGTAGTATCAGCAACCCAGCCATGGCCTTCTTCATCTTCCGCGGAAGACGTGATTTACGCTTCTTCATACTTATTGTCTTCATATTTAGTTAATTGTTATTAAACAAATGTTTATTTCTTGTTGTTTCTTTGGCTATTAAACAAATGTTTATTACCTTTGCAATGTCAAAAGAGATCATTAACATGTTGAACCAAACAAAATGCAGATGGAAAAACTTGAATTCTACAAGAAATGCATCGAAGACTGTGACAGGACAATCAAAGCGATTCTTGAACGCACAGACCTCACCGAGGACAGGAGAACCGAACTCATCGACAGATTGCTCGAGAGCAGGAAAATAATCCTCGACCTGATTCTTGACATCGAGAACAATTAGGAGCAACGCCCTTCGGGGCGACTCCTTTAAACACACACATATATGGAAAGAATAACAGACAACATCAAAGACCCGAAGACCAAGAAGTTTTTCGAAAACGTGGTCAACGAGACTCCACAGACGGAACAGATTTCTGCCGAGCAGTTCCTGGAAGGAGTCAGCAAGATTACTGATAACATGGAAAAGGTGGCCGACATGGCGCGTGAGGATACTGCACGCCGCTTGATGGGCGACATCCCCGAGGCCATCAGTCTGAGCTATATTGCCAAAACCTACTTCGGCAAAAGCCGGGCATGGCTTATGCAGAAAGTGAACGGCAATACCGTCAACGGCAGGAAGGCTGGCTTTACGCCCAGCGAGAGCCGGAAGATGCGTGAGGCACTGCAGGACCTCAGCCAAAAACTCTCCAAGGCTGCACTCGCATTCTGAGGGTTCAGCATCTCTTTTGACAAAAGTAAAGCCGGAGAGCGGCCCCGCCCACAAAGCGGGGCTTTTTATTTGTACATCCATACACCTATCTTTTTTTGTCACTACCTTCGACATACTTTAATTTTGTGTTATTTCCATATTTAGTCAGTATTTGAAAATTTAAGTTCTCCTTCCGTGCAGGCTGGCTGCACCTTCAGCCTGGTGTAGGCACTTTCCTTTCCGGCCTTCAGCTGCAAGCCTTTGTACTTCTGCATCAGGTCGTAGGCCTTCCATTCCGAATGAGGCGACGAGATGGCCTCTCGTTCGCCGGTCAGCCTGTTAACGCCAGTAACCACGTATTTCATCTCATCTGCTTCAATACGGGGTAGAACACTTGGGCCTCCGGCAAGTTGGCACCCTTAATCATCCGCACGAGAGCTTCAAGTTCCTCGCGCGTCATCCCCATCAGGCAATACGTGCCGGCACTGTCCTTGTCTACGAACATATCACGAAACGTCTAAGTCCATCGATTCGTCGCGCACGTATTTGAATCCGTTCACGTACACCACCTTGCGGCCATCGCCCGGGTTGTGCGAAAGAATTTCGCTGGGAACGTCCTCCACTACCACGAACATACGCGTGTAGGCTCTCCCCTTACTGTCGAATATCACCGACATGCACCGTTTACTCTCATCACGTGCGGAGTGCGCCAGTGCCCTGGTCACTACGCCGCCTTTTCCCATCATCACATTGTCCAGCTTCAGCCAATCAGGCAATGCTGCTTCTAATTCCTTCGTTTTCATTGTTTATACTGTTTAAGTTGTTTTTAAAAGAAAAGGGGAGGCCGTCCTAGGCTTTTAATCCATGCGTGACGTTACCGTTTCCGCCGACCTCCCCTGGCCAGTTTCCAAGACAGCCGCTAGGTATCTAAAGCGGCCCGCACCCAAATCATTATCACACAACTTATATGAAATCTCACTATTGGCACGGAGCGGGCCGCAGAAAGCTCATTCTATAAGCGCGAACAGCTCCGCTTTACTCTTGGCACCTGTGCGCACCATCGCATTGCAGAAGTGATTGTTAACCGTCTTGGGCGACAACTTTAACTCATCTGCTACGTTCTGATGGGAATAACCCTTCTTGAGCAACCTGAGCACACGCATTTCAGATTCGCTGATATCCAGCCGGGCAGGCTCGCAAAATAACTTTCCCCATGGGCAGTCATGATAAATCGGGCATGTACCCTTTTCATGATGCAGCAACCCATCCTCCAAGTCAATCTCTGTCATATCGAGCACCCCACAAAAACATAGCAGGAAACGTTCTGCCATGTGGTAACGGTTAAGCAGTTCGTTCTGAGTACAGTATATCGAATGGAGTTTTTCGTAAACCCCACGCTCAAAATTAGTGGCCACCTTCAGTAATACCCAGTCGATGATTTCCTTATCGATGGGACTTAGCCGCCTGGCCTTACCGTCGGAATATATCCACACATGATTGTCAGGACCCTGGAAAAACTCTGATGACATCATGGCTCAACAATTATTAGTCATACCTTCCAATTCACGGATGGCAATTTCCACCTGACGGTTAGGCCAATGGCCATTGAGAATCTTATTATAGACAGCATGGAAAGACTGCCCGCCAAGAGTCTCTTGAATGCGACCTATCAGCGTGTCTCGTTGAACGCTTGTCATCTGTCTGTAAGCCTCCCTTAGGCGCTCTGCCTGAAGTTCTGAAGCTGACTGGGTATTATTACCCATTTTGTTTAAATTCTCCATTCTTTTTTCGTAAATTATCAATTTATTATTAAATTTGTAGGCAAAAATATAATAAATCTTTGAAGTTTCCAAGAGTTTTAGGAAATTATCTCCTAAGATTTTAGGGCTTTAACTCGTTTTAAGACATGAGATATAAAAAATTCTCCATTGAACACTTGAAGGAGGTCCTGAATGAACTAGGGATTTCCGAAAGAGAGCTTTGTAAAAGGCTTGGCGGAAGTCATACGCATAATCGTATACAGGAGATCCTGCCACCAAGATTCGGACACCAAAAACTCATCGATGTGGCAAATGCCCTTGATGTGCCCATGGATAGAATCCTAGAAATTCAGGACGTAGAGTCAAACACTCCTAGTATTAAAGGAAATGATAATGACATCAACTCAACTCCCTTTAATCAAGAGTTTTATACCCTCCAGAGTGAAAATGAGGCACTGAAGTTGTTGATTAAGGAAAAAGACTTAAGGATTGCCGACCTTCAGCGCAATTTGGACATGGTCATCGATTTGGCTAAGAATGGACAAAACTCGGACACGTAAAATCACACCCATCTACAATCCCTGTTGGCATGAGTAAAAAGGAAAACCATAGCGAGGCAGAACTAAAATCCTGCCTCCGCAACTAAAGCAGTTTCTTTAAGGGAACTGCTATTTTTTTGCCCTTTCGTAAACACGTTCGAACTGTTTGCTGAAAGTATAGCACAAAAAAAACCGGTTATCTTTTCAGACAACCGGTATATATCCAATAATCTCTTAGAGATAACTCATCACCTTCTCATAGTAACGCTGTGTAGAACGAACCGTATAATTCTGTCCGCCATTCCAACTTCTTATTGCATGCTCAACGTCATTCTCTGGGTTATGATGCGATTGAATCAATAGGAACATCTCTTTCGACTTCTGTACATTGAAACGATCTGCCAAAGTATAACGTTTCTTACTTTTGCGTGCCTTCAGAATGTTGTTGCACTCTTTTACACATATAGGAGTAATCTGCATGGCACCACACTGGTTTCCATTTTTAGCATTGCTATTGCCACCACTCTCGACTTGAATAATTGCAGCAATCACAGGACTCCAGTCAACATGAGAAGATTTCTTTGCTCTCCTACCACCGGCTATCGCCGTTGATGGAACTAACGAAAATACAATTACGATTAAACATAATAACTTACCTATTCTATTCATCATAAATGATTTTATGGAACCTGAACATTAACATAATCACTATGGTTTATTAAGCTCGCGACAACCGCCTCCCTACAACAGAGGATTGGCATCTAAGTTCCTGTTAAAAACTAATGAGACAACTCTCAAATCACGAGAGGATCTAAAGTCCCATATCTTATCGAGTGCAAAATTACAAAGAATCAACTAGTTACGCAAATATATGTATTAAGAAATAGTGTTTTTAAACATAATTTTTGATTTTCGTCAAGGAAGCCCCATAAAATTAACAAACCAAAATATTGAAATAATTATAATTTAACAGGGCTAAAATGACAACGAAAATAAAAAAAAGCCCCAAGTTCCAAAGGAATCTGGGGCTTTTGTTTAAAAAAGAAGGCAGCTACCTACTCTCCCGCATTGCATTGCAGTACCATCGGCGATGGCGGGCTTAACTTCTCTGTTCGGGATGGGAAGAGGTGGGCCCCCGCCGCTATAGCCACCTGAATTCTTTCC
>ODAI012495865.1_pt1 | contig 28183 bp, 20 predicted proteins | sample 1539321 | NCBI WGS metagenome assembly ODAI01 (sample SAMN02144231, study PRJEB22623) | gut metagenome | biome: sheep rumen | host: Ovis aries | place: New Zealand
AAAAGGGGAAATTATGCAACAAACATTCGTTCAAGGCTCAATATCAGAATTACTTTCACAAGTTACACAATTTTATTCTATTGCAGATATTGCAACAGAATTCCAAGTAAATCAAAGCACAATCCATCGATGGATGAACGGCAGCGTTGAACCAAAAAGTTTTATAGCCGACAGACTTGTAAATATGCTCTCCCGCAAAATCTCCGCACAAGACAATGATGAACGACAAGGTGATTTTACTTTTATCGATTTATTTGCTGGAATCGGTGGAATCAGAAAAGGCTTTGAACAAGCTGGCGGAAAGTGCCTTTATACATCTGAATGGGATGAGTACGCACAAAAAACTTACAGTAACAACTACCCTTCAAAACATCAGATTAACGGTGACATAACAAAAGTAAAAGCAGCGGATATTCCAGACCACGATGTGCTTCTTGCTGGATTTCCATGTCAACCGTTTTCTATTGCAGGTGTCTCAAAAAAGAAATCATTGGGCAGACCAACTGGTTTCGAAGACAAAACGCAAGGAACGCTTTTCTTTGATGTTGCGAGAATCATACAAGAAAAACAACCTAAAGTTTTTGTTCTTGAAAATGTGAAAAACTTAAAATCTCATGACAAAGGTCATACTTTCGAGGTGATTTGGGAAACACTTACAAAAGATTTAGGCTATACTTGCGATTATAAAATTATTGACGGACAAAGTTGGGTTCCTCAACACAGGGAAAGAATCGTAATTGTAGGTTTTCGTGATAAAATCAAATTTTCACTAGATGATATGGTGCTTCCTCCAAAAGGAGAAATAAAGCTGTCAACAATCTTGCATAAAACAGATGGAACAGAACCAAAATTAATCCAGGACGGAGATAAATACTTCGATTTTGAGAACAATAAAGTCTTAGATAAATACACATTAACAGATAAACTGTGGGCTTACTTACAGGCTTATGCACAAAAGCACCGCTCAATGGGAAATGGCTTCGGGTATGGTCTGGTAAAACCCGATGATATTGCAAGAACTCTTTCTGCAAGATACTACAAAGATGGTTCTGAAATTTTAGTTTATCAGGGAGAAAATAAAAACCCACGCAGGCTAACTCCACGAGAATGTGCAAGATTAATGGGCTACCCAGACGATTATATTATACCTGTGTCTGATACAAGGGCATACAAACAGTTTGGAAATTCTGTAGTAGTTCCTTTGTTTCATGCAGTAGCAGAATTTATAAAACCAATGCTTATGCAAATGATTAAAAAGGCAAACAAAAAAACTGAACGCATTTATGCGGAAAGAAGAATGGCAATTTAAGGATTGATTATGGAAAATATTGCATCAAAAGTTATTTCTGATACTGCAAATAGTGAAAGAATATTTTGTAAATTTCTTTCTGCAAACGACACAGGAGAAACAGGCGGACACCAAAGTGGAATTTATATTCCTAAAAATTCTGTTCCACTTATATTTGATACTCCAGGAATAAAAGGGCAAAACAAAGAAGAATTTAACAAAATAAAATGGCAGGACGATTTTGAAACAGATGCACATTTTAAATATTATGGTCAAGGAACACGAAACGAATATCGAATCACAGGATTTGGTAGGAATTTTCCATTTTTGAAACCAGACTATACAGGTTCTTTGGTTGTAATTTTAAAACAAAAAGATTCATCATATAAAGGTTATGTTCTTGAAACAGAAGAAGAAATAGAAGATTTTCTTGATTACTTTGGAATTACTCCAACTGAAACAAACTGCTTGCTCAATACGAATTTAACATCATTGGATGAAAAAGAAAATCTGGCTATTCAAGAATTCATAAAAACTTTGACTACAGACTTTCCTTCATCGGAGCAAATGTCACTTGCCGCACAAAGAATTCAAAATTTGGTTTTTGACCATGAAGAAAATGTTCAATTGCGACCTGATGATAAATTGCTTGATTGGACTGAAGTAGAATATCGTCTTTTCAGAGCAATCGAACACGAAAGATATGGCGTTCTTATTAAAAACGGCTTTTCTGATGTAGAGAAATTTATAGAACTTGCAAATCAAGTTTTAAACAGAAGAAAAAGCCGTGCTGGAAAAAGTTTAGAACATCATTTAAGTTCATTGTTTACAGGAAATTGTATAACTTTTACACCTCAGGCAGTTACAGAAGGAAATAAAAAGCCCGATTTTATTTTTCCATCAGTAGAATCTTATCATGATGCTTCGTTCCCCGTAGATAAACTTGCATCTCTTGCAGCGAAAACAACCTGCAAAGATCGTTGGCGACAAGTTTTGAATGAAGCGGACCGATTGCGTTCTAAAAATAAATTCTTATGTACGCTTCAACAAGGAATTTCTTCTGCACAGTTGGAAGAAATGAAAAGTGAAAAAGTTGTCTTGGTTGTTCCAGAAAAATATATAAAAACATATCCTGAAAAATATCAAAATGATATTTGGACTGTAAAAAAGTTCATCGACTATATAAAAGAAATTGAAAGATAAGGCGGAAAGACAAATTTAGACAACTGACAAATGCTATGCAGGGAATGCAACAGAAGAAAATCTGACAAATAAAAATACAACATTGGGATTGTTCTTACCATGTAAAAAATGCTATCATTAAATACATGGCTTGGTATATAAAAATGCAGCGAACCCCTATAAAAAAATTTATTCTGCCTCTTTTACTGGCCGCACTTCTTACCGCGGGGCAGGGATTTGCTCAGGTGGCGGGGGCAAAGACGGAGTTTGTTTGGAAAAGCAAGGAATTAAAAGAAGCGGGCTTGGATGCAAAAAAGATTGAGGCATTCAACAAGGCGCTGCTTCCTACAGAAGTTACTTCCTGCATCATTGTTAAAGACGGCGCAATTGTAAGCGAATATTACAAGAGCGGCTACAGTAAGGAAAGCTTGTTTCCCATGAACTCTGTTTCAAAGAGCGTTACAGGCACTATTGTTGGAATAGCAATCAAGCAGGAATATTTTTATCTTGACGACCCAATAATAAATTACTTTCCGGAACTAAAAGACAAAAACGACTCCCGCTTTAAAAAAATCACCATACGGGACTTGTTAAAAAACACATCGGGCTTGGTTTCTACGGATTCTTCATTATGGGCTCAGTGGAGAAGCTGCGGTGACTGGATAGACTTTTTGTTTAGAAGGCCTCTTTCTTATGCACCGGGAAAAGTCTTTGAATATTCAACCGGGAACACGCATTTGCTTAGCGCAATAATTCAGAAAACTACAAAAAAAACTTTGGACGAATACGGAAGGGAAGTTTTATTCAAGCCGCTTGGTTTGGATTCCGCCTATTTTGAAAGCGACCCCAATAAAATAAGCGACGGTGGAAACGGGCTTTACCTTACCGCAAGAGACATGGCCCGCTTTGGACTTTTGTACTTGAACAAGGGAATGTGGGAAGGTTCGCAAATTGTCCCCCAAAGCTGGATAGCTGAATCAACAAAAATTCAAACTCCGGGGCAGGCGCGTTATGGCTACCAGTGGTGGATTCGCTGGTTTGGAAAAAAACAAGCACGCGGCTTTTTTGCCCACGGCTGGGGTGAACAGGTTATAGCTGTAATTCCAGAGAAAAATCTTGTAATAACTTTTTCCAGTCGTTACCCCGACAACAGAAAAAATGCCACCTACTGGCAGTGGATTGGAGACATTGTGGATGCATGCACAAAGCCTCTCATTCATCATAAGCGGTAAGAAGCTTTTCGCCCAACTTAACAAGCGGAGCAGAGGGCAGTTTTGTCCAAGTCTCTTTTTCTGGAACAGAGTCGTCAAACATATTATAGGTAACGGTCTGTTTTTTGCGGGCAAGGTAATTTTCGCTCACCTTTTGGGCATCACCGGAATAGCGCGAAAAAGACCCGTAGTTCTTTCCTATTAAAAAGAAGTCTCCTTTTTGAAAGCGGAACAAATATTCTGTCTTGGGAGAGTCGGAACTTCCCGCTGAATAAAATTCACCCACAGAAATTGTTATAACACCCTTCTTGCTCACTGATATTTCTGTTTCATGAAAGCAGTCTTCATTTTCTTCGTCATTACCAGGAATTGTATTTTTGTATTCCTTAAAAAGCTTGTACCTGTCATTCTCCTGACCTAAAAATATTGCCATCACAGGCTTGTTAAAATTGTAAACATAGCCGTCCTCGCGGGTACGCATAAAATCTGGATCCTTTGGCGTAGCTATAACAATAAGGTCACTGAATCCGTCCTTGTTAAAATCACCGCCTTCCATTATGCAGTCAGATTCAAGTTTGATCGACGACACACCGCCCCAATATTCTGGAAAAAGATTCACATCGTATTCCTTTTGAGCACTAACGGCAGCTGTAAGCATTGCGGCACAAGCAATTGTTGCAAAAATTTTCTTTATCATAACGCCCCCTTTTGGTAAGACCAAGCACAAGTTCATTCTACACTAATATAACAACCTTGACCACCACCATTTGCCATTAAGCAAAAAATATACTATATTAGCGCTATGATTAAGGCTCAAATTCAAGACAAGGAACTATTGGAATATCTGGAAGCGCTTCCTGCGGACGACATGATTCATTTTACTATGGCAAACGGACGTGTTCGCGGCGCTGTTTTTGCAGGAACCCATTTTGTTAACACAATGCGTGCCCAGCACAATACTGGCATTCTTGAGACCTACATTTTGGGACAGGCATCCCTTTGCGGCGCACTTTTGATTCCTGCGGTAATGAAGGGACGCGAGCATTTGAGCTGGCGCTACGATGTTGAAGAATCCGTTGCAAAAGGTTTTAATGTGGAGGCTGACTCTACCGGCTGGGGAAGAAGCTACCTTTTTGAAGACCACATTCCCGTGGAAAAGCCGCTTGAAAGCTGGGACCTAAACCCCTTCCTTGGCGGCGAAGGCTACATGACCATTCAGACTGCAAGGCCTGGAGACAAGTATCCGCAGACAAGTTCCGTAAACACGACGGGCAACATTGCAGACGACCTTGTTTTTTATTTTGACCGCAGCGAGCAGCTAAAATCAGCCCTTACAACTTCCATCCAGATGGACAAGGCCGGACGTGTTATTGGTGCCGGTGGAATTTTTATTCAGGTAATGCCAAAGACAGGCGGACATTCATCCGACGGAAAGCAGAATCTTGGAGCGCAAATAAATTCATCTTCCGACAATGACGAAGACGAAGAGCTTATTTCTTCGCTAGAAAAATCATTCAACCGCTCACCATCACTGGGCACTTGGTTCAGCAGGGGAAAGTCCGCAGAGGAACTTGTTCATGAACTTTATGCAGACTTGAACCCGGTCGTTGCCCTGCACAGGGGCATTGTCTATGACTGCCCTTGCACAAAAGAAACTTTTATTAAGCACTTAAAGGCTCTTCCCAAAGAAGAAATTGCAGACATAAAGGCAAAGGGAGAAGACATAACCCTTACATGCCGCAACTGCGGTTCTGTTTACACGGTTAGCCCAGACGAGATTTAATAGGAATGCTAAAGCTTCACATACCCACTTTGCTAAGGCTCTGGCGCTCCAACAGAAATGCTTCTGCTCTTTCTGCACAAGAGGCAGCTTCTGTTAGCAAGGCGCTTTTAAACCTTCAGAGGGGACTTACCGGAGACAGGCAGCTTGCAGGGGCTGGCTACATGCAGGACAAAAATCTTTTGGGGGCATACCTTCTTTATTACTGGCCAGTCTCCTACACGCAGATTTCCTTTTGTACAAATTATTTTTCTGACGAGCTAAAACTTCTTGCAGAAAAAAATGAGCTTAACATTCTGGATATTGGTTCAGGGCCGGGACCAGCATCTTGCGCTCTAACCGACTGTGCTTTAAAGGCAAATGCAAACTTGCAAATAAACCTTGACCTCTTTGATTCAAGCAGCAGGGCTTTGGACTTGGCAAAAAAAATATTTGAATGTGATTACAAGGAAAATGTTAGCACAAGCTGCAAGACCCTTAACCTTGAGCAGGCGGATTTTTCTTTGCCGCAAAAAAAGTACGACATAATAGTTGCAAGCCATTCGCTTAACGAGCTTTGGAAAGACAAGGCGGATTCTTTGCAAAAAAAAGAAGGGCTTCTTCTTGAACTTTCCTCTTTGCTGAATGAGGGAGGAATATTGCTTTTGTGCGAACCTGCCCTTTTAAAAACAAGCCGCTCCCTTATTGGACTTAGGGATTTTCTTGTAAAAAGCAATTTGACCCTTTTGGCACCCTGCCCCTGTACTTCTTTTCAAACAGAATGCCCTGCTCTAAGTGCCGGGGAAAACCAAACATGCCATGCAGAAATTCAATGGAAGCCTGTGGAACCAGTTGCCAGTCTTGCAAAGCTTGCCAAATTGGACAGGACTTCCGTTAAGATGACTTTCTTTGCATTCCAAAAAAATGTAGAAGGACTTTGTAAAGAAACACACACTTTGCAGGCAGATTTGCCAAATGAATATTGCGTGGTTTCCGACCCAATGCTTAACAAGTCCGGCCGGGTAAGACTTCTCTTGTGCAACGGAAGCAGACGCATTGCCTTTTCTGCAAAAAAGGACGACCGCTATGCAAAAGAAATAGGCTTCTTTGGCCTGTCCCGCTACGACAAGATTGCACTGGAAGAGCCTGAATTGCGCGGAACAGAAGAAGCACCCGCTTACGGCGTTACGGAAAAAACAAAAATCTTGAACAAAAAATCAATACAATAGCCTACGCCGCCATGGAGGGGCGCGAAGCGTTGCCGTGGTGGGTGAGCTTGTCGAACCCCAGGCAATGGAGGCGAAAGCCGGAACCCCGGAACGGCGGTAACACCAAAAACTGACAGTCGAATTAGCCCAAGAATGTAAGGTAAAACAAAGCAAGCATCGTCCAAAAGAAAAAAAAGAAAAAATTAAGAAGTGCTTTCTTGGGAACTTTGCTCGGAATCTGTTTCCTGCACGGCACCCATGTTGCGGTATTTTAGAGGCGTCATCTTTCGGTACTTTTTGAAGATTTTTATAAAGTAGCTAAAGTCGTTAAAACCGCAGTCAAGCGCAATGGAATTTAGCTTGTCGGAAGATTCCCTTAGCCTTGAGCAAGCCCTGTTTATGCGGAACCAGTTAAGGTATTCAATCGGGGAACGGCCTGTAATGTCTTTAAAGACGCGGCAAAAATATTTTGGCGAAAGGTTTGCCTGTTCTGCCATTTCGTCAAGGGAAAGGTCCTTGTTGTAATTGTTGCGGATGTAATTTATTACGCTTTCCATCTGCTCGGACTGGCGCTTCTTTAAATTTGAAATTACGTTCTTTGTGGTAAAGAGGTGCTGCTTTTTGTATTGGCCAAGCAAAAGCAAAAGGTAGCCGGAAGCCAAAAGTTCCGTACCGTCGGGATTTACTTTTAGAACGTCAAACAAATTTTCTATGCAGGCCTTCATCTCTGCATTTGTTGCAGGGATTACATTTTCCAGCTTGATTGTTCCGCTTAAAATGTCGCCAATAAAATTGTCGGGCAAGTAGGAATGCTGGCGGATTAAGTCTATGCTAAAGACAACCGATTCATACAGGGCATTGCCTTTTTTTGCTCCGTCTCCGTGCAGGATGTTGCCGGGAATAAAGCAGGAGTCTCCCTTTTGCAAGATGTGTTCCGCCCCTTCCACAAAGAAAGTGTATTCGCCGGAAATTATATGGATAAGCTCAAAGTCGGAATGCCAGTGGATGGGCAAGTCGTAATGAGGGTCAACGGTATTGTTAAGGTAATATTTTAGCGGAAACAAGTCGGTTCCGCGCTTTACGGTTTCTTCTTTGCTTTCACCGAATTTTTTCTGAGGATAGGCTGAATATTCGTTTATTAATACTTTCTTCATATTTTATAAGAATTATATCATGCGTATTTTTGTAATGCAATACTAAAGTTATATACAAAGGCAATTTTGTCGCTTTTCAGATTGAATTTTTGATAATATAATCATATTATGATTGAAAAATATTCCTTTGGACAAAACATAGAGACAGATGCGGTAGTAAACAAGATGCGCCCCTTGCCTTGCGCGCAATTGAACCTTGGAAAGGTAAAAAGCGACTGGCCTTTTGAATGGGAATACGAGCTTGAAAAAGACGCTGTGGTCTTTGGTCTTGGGGAAAACATGCGTGGCATGAACAAGCGGGGCTTTTCCTACACAAGCTTCTGCTCCGACGTTCCAAATCAGGATGAATCAACTCATTCAATGTACGGCGCCCACAATTTTCTTATTGTGTTCAGCAGGATAAAAACATTCGGTCTTTTTTTTGACACCGCTTCCGAAATTACCTTTGACATTGACTGGACAAAGAGCGGAGTGATGAATGTTAGCACAAAGGACACGGGGCTTGACCTTTACGTAATCTACGCTGACTCTTGCAAAACAGAGCGCAAGGAATCCGCACTTGACGACATTACGCGGCAGTTCCGCACACTTATTGGGCAGAGCTACATTCCGCCAAAGTGGGCATTCGGCTTCCAGCAAAGCCGCTGGGGCTACAAGAGTGAAGAAGACGTTCTTGAGGTTGCAAAAAGGCACAGGGAGGCTTTTCTTCCTTTGGACATGATTTGCCTTGACATTGACTACATGCAGGACTACAAGGATTTTACCGTTGATAAAAAAAAGTTCCCGGACTTGAAAAAACTTTCTGATGATTTGAAGAAAGAAGGAATCCGCCTTGTTCCGATTATTGATGCTGGAGTTAAAGCACAAAAGGGATACGATGTTTACGAAGAGGGAATTGCAAAGGGGTACTTCTGCAAAAGAGAGGACGGTTCTGTCTTTACCGCAGGAGTTTGGCCCGGAGCTTCCCACTTTACCGACTTTTGCAAAAAAGAAGCAAGCGACTGGTTTGGCTCAAAATACAAAGTTCTTACGGACATGGGAATTGAAGGCTTTTGGAACGACATGAATGAACCTGCTATGTTCTATTCGACGGAAAGCCTAAAAAATGCCTTTGACAAGATAAAGGAATACAGCGGAAAGGATTTGGACATAAATTCATTTTTCGAATTTAAGGATTCAAGCTGTTCAACTTTTAACAGGCGAGATGACTATGAGCGCTTCTACCACCAAGTACCGGATTCTTCTGGCGAGACAAAAAAAATGCGCCATGACAAAATCCACAACATTTACGGCTCTTTTATGACTCGGGCTGCGGCTCTGGGGCTAAAAAAAGCTTGTCCCCAAAAACGCTTCCTCTTGTACAGCCGTGCATCCTGCATAGGTTCCCACCGCTACGGAGGCATTTGGACTGGAGACAACAAGTCCCTCTGGTGTGACTTGCTGCAGGAAATAAAAATGCTGCCTGGTCTTAACATGGCAGGCTTTTTGTACAGTGGGGCAGACATAGGCGGTTTTGGTTGCGACACAAGCCGTGACCTTCTTTTGCGCTGGCTTGCTTTGGGCTGCTTTACCCCACTTATGAGGAACCACTGTGCTTTGGGTGGCAGGCTGCAGGAGGCCTATCAGTTTGAAGGCGTGGAAGACTTCAAGAGTGTCATGGATTTGCGCTATGCCCTTGTACCCTATATCTACAGTGAATTTGTAAAGGCTGCCCTTACAGGCGGAATGTATATTAAGCCACTGGCATTTGAATGGCCGGAAGACGACAGGGCAATAAACTGCGAAGACCAGCTTCTTGTTGGCGAAGGCATAATGATTGCACCTGTTTACACCCAGAACGCCAGGGGACGCTATGTTTACCTTCCAGAAGACATGACTATGGTAACTTGGCGCGGCGGAAAGTTTGAGCAAACGCTTCTTGCAAAAGGCGACCACTTTATACAGGTGCCTGTGGAAAAGGTCGTATTCTTTGTTCGCTCAAAAAAGCTTGTGCCACTTTGCAAACCTGCACCATGTACGGAAAAGCTTGACACAAAAAACTTTGCCTTTGCGGGCGACGGAACTTGCTACGAGCTTTATGATGATGACGGATTTTCTTTGGACATAGACTTGAAAAAGGGAACAAGGAGTCTGACCCCTGGACTTTAACAATATAGCGGTGCAAAAAAAGCTAGCGGTCATTCTTCCTGAAGAAGAATCTCTGCCAGCTGAACCGTCTTTGAATCAACCTTGTTTGAGCAAAGTATAATTTGCAGAGCCTCACGACCCAAGCCCTGGGTAATAATGCTTTTTGCGGCAGCAATCTTTTCTTGGCAAACAGATTCTTCATAGGTTTCTTTTGCGCTCATAAGCTGCATTATGTAAGCTTCGTCGCTATCCGGGTCGGAAAAATCCTTGTAGTATTCAACAAAGACTTTGAATCCCACTGTGTTAAGTTCGTCCAATAGTTTTTTTGAAAAGGGCATGTCCAGTTCTGGGGCTGGCTGGAATTCCATTTCGTCTTCCATATCAAGGATTGACTCAAATTCATCTTCGGGTGCAGAAAAATCGATTATTTTTGGCATGAACATTCCCCCTCAACAAAAACTTTGGCTTTTATTTTCCTACGCAGAAATGGGAAAAAATTGAACCAAGAACATCATCCGGCGTAACTTCTCCGGTAACTTCTCCAAGAGAATCAAGGCTGTCTTCCAAGTCCTGAACAACAGCATCCATTGAATATCCTTCTTTTGCAACGGTAAGTGAATGTTCCACGCGTTCAAGGGCTTCCGCAACAGATTCCTTCTGACGCTCACTGCCAAGGCCTGCCTGCATTCCGCTGTCTTTTCCGGCAAGGTTCACAAGTATTTCTTTTACGACAGAAACAAGGTCTGCTATTCCGCTTCCTTTTTTTGCAGAGACACAAACGGCTTTCTGCCAAAGGGCATCGCTTTCGCCGGGAAGGGGATTGGTTGGCAAGGGGTTTGAACCTTCACAGTCGCACTTGTTCCAAACCAAAATGACGGGTCTTCCCTTACGGCTTTTTATAAAGTCAATGTCTTCTTTTCCAAATTCCTTGGTGGAATCCGCCAGGTACAAAATTACATCTGCCTCGCTGGACAAGTCTTTTGTAAGCTCAACACCAGCGGCTTCAATTTTGTCTTCCGTATTGCGGAGGCCTGCCGTGTCAAAAAGGCGTGCAGGTATTCCTTCAAAGTCGGCCCAGCTTTCAAGCCAGTCACGGGTGGTTCCTTCTATGTCGCTTACGATTGCCCTGTCTTCTTTTAGCAGGGAATTAAAGAGGCTTGATTTTCCGGCATTGGTTTTTCCGCACAAGACAAGCCTTGCACCGTCCTGATAAAGTTTTTCGCTTTTCCAAGATTCAGAAAGTGTGCGCAACCTTTTTACGGCTTTACGCAAATTTGTTTCGTCAAAAGTGTCGGATATGTTTTCTTCGTCTTCCGGGTATTCAATCTGAACTTCTATGGCGGCCAAGGTGTCTACAATCAGCTTTTTGATTGAATCAATTTCTGCAAAGAGGTTTCCTGCAAGGCGGCCGGCTGCCCTTCCGCGAGAACCGTCAGTTTTGCTGTCTATGATTTCCCTTACCGCTTCTGCCTTTGTTAAATCGGTCTTGCCGTTTATGTAGGCCCGAAAAGTGAATTCGCCACGCTCTGCCTGACGGAATCCGTTTTTTAAAAGCAGGGAAAGCACAGCCTTTACAACGGAAACTCCGCCGTGGCAGTAGACTTCCACCATGTCTTCACCTGTAAAAGATTTTGGGCTTTTGTAGACGCCCAGCATCACTTCGTCTATCTTGGTTGTGCCGTCAAGAAGCCAGCCGTAGACAAGGGAATTTGGGGATGAAGCAAGCAGGGCATTGGGGCGGGAAAATATTTTTGCTACAAGCTGAATGCAACCCTTCCCGCTTGTGCGCACAATGCCGATTGCTCCTGGGGAAAGCGGTGTTGCAATTGCCGCAATAGCTTCCTCGGGGGTATAGCCCAAGTTTGTCACTAATAGTTTCCTTTATGAACAGAATCGGATGAAGAGTTGCTGTAGCGCCCCTGTTCCCATTCCTGATTCAAAACAGTATCCAGAATGGATATTATCTTTTCGTCATGTTCTTTACCGTAAGCGGGAGCTTTCTTTTTGTTAAGCTTTGCGGAAGGCTCCTCTGCTTTTGCGGGCTTGTCCTGCTCTTTTTGCTCAGACTTAACTTCTGTCTTTTCGCCCTGAGCCTCTTGTTCCGCTTCCTTCTCCGCCTTTATTCCAGCCGTGCTGAATGCTGGGGTTGCCTGATGAACCGTTGCTTCGCTTGACTTCCAGGGGGAATCGCTATCACCCGGATCGGGGAAGATGTCCTGGTAGCGGCCGCTGTTGTTCCAGTACATGTAGCCGCGGTCCAAACCGTCGCGTGTTCCAAAAATTTCGCGCTTAACGTAGTTTGCATCGTAATACTTGTAGTCATAGCGCACGCCAAGATAGAATGCCTGAACCCAAGGGCGCACGATTATTTTGTTGCGGCCAATTACTGTATTGCGGTAGCTGCCGTAGAAATAAATTCTGTAGGGACGTTCCGTAACAGGTGCGTATTCCATAAAGTTCTGCTCAAAGTGTGAAGGATAGAACATGGGGCAGATTACGTCAACATAGTCGCTCATAAGCTCTACGTCCTGGCCTGTTCTTGTGCTTGAGCGGTACCAGCCGTTTGCACCGTAAATGTCAATTCCTATTGGGGCATTTATGTTTTCGCGGGCATAGCGGAGGAAGGAAACAAGGGCACTTTCCTTGTCCATTCCTGCATCCTTCCAGCGGTAGCTTGCCTGTCGCAAGTTCAAGCCGTCGGTTGGGAAGCGGATGTAGTCAAACTGAATCTCGTCAAAGCCGCGTTCAATAAGTTCCTTTGCAATCTGAACGTTGTATTCCCAAACATCTTCTGAATATGGATCGCACCAGTTTTCGCCGTAGTAAAGGGTTCTGCTTCCGGTAACATTGCCGTCTGCATCCTTAACTTCTTCCGTACCCCTTGTGCCAATCCAAGGAGCGCCTGTTGAGGCATTCCAAACCGCGTACTGCTTTTTTCCGTAGAGGGAAAGGTTCCTGTCCTTAAAGACAACGACGCGGGCTACAAGATACACATTGTCCTTTTTGAATTCAGGAACAAATTCATCAAAATTAATCTTGTACTGGCTAACCGGATCCTTTGCCTTTACGTTTGGATTCTTTGGGTCAAAGTGAATCATTCCAGAGTCGTCTTTCATTTCTACGACAAGGCAATTCAACTTGTTCTTCTTGATAAGGTCCCTGTAGCGGTTGATTCCCTGAAGGTTTCTAACCGAATATGCAGAGCAGTATACAGCTTTTTTATTGTCCGCAATTCTTGAATAGGGGCTGCGGCATGTGTCAGGCTTTAAAAGCCAGAGTTCGTTAAACTGGAGGGCAGAAACTCCTGTGTAGTCTTCCGGAATATATGCAGTGTTTACATTTTCACCGGCTGAATAGAGCAGGTTTCTCCAGGATTTTGTCTGGTCTGCTGAATCTAAGGCTTCGTTTGAACCAAGAGAAATTTTTCCGAATTTTCCAACGCCTACGTAAAAGAGACCGTCCTTGGCCTGGCAAAGACTGTCGATTGTAGCGGCTTTTTCCGTACCGGAATAGACTTTTACAGCCTTGCGGGCCTTCCAGTCAAAGCGGTAGATGTTGGGCAAGAAGCTCTGGGCACAATAAATGTCTGCATAGACTTTGCCGTCTTTTGTCTTGCACAATACGGGAACAATGTCGCTAACTTCGTCCGGGGTTGATGTTGGCAAGGCAACAAAGCCTGCGGAAACATCCGTCCATGCAGGTTTCTTTGCATCTGCGCGGTAGTAGCTGAATCCGTAGATTGAATGTGACATGAAAACAACGAGTTCCGTGCCGGAAATGCTGCCGTTCTTTTCGTAGACAGGCATGTGGCAGACAGCAACCGCCTTTATTCCGGCTGTGTATTTGCTTGTTGAAGAAATGGATTTCCAGGTCTGGCCGCCGTCGCGCGTAAGGTAGACGTCATCCTTTGTTGCGGTAACAAGAATATTGGGGTCAAAGGGGTCTGCGGCAAGGTCTTTTAAGAGGGCAGGCTGCTTGTAAAGGGACTTTGTTTTTCCGTCGTATTTTTTTAGCGTAAGGAAGGGCAAGCCATTGTTGCATTCGGCAAAATCAAGCAAATTTATTGAAGAAATTATTCCCTTTGAAGTGACGAAATACCATTTGTCCTGAGGGTTTCCGTCTTGGTCGGTAACATCAGTGTGGACTATCTGGGTAACATTTCCGCCCGTCCAAACAGCATTGCTTGCTCCCCTGGACGACACTTTGTAGATGCCTGTGTCCGTACCAACAAGCAGGTTTTTGGAAGTAGAAACAACTTCTTCCTTGGATTTTATCTTTGCAAGTTCAGATGCTTCTGGAATTTTATATAGATAATTGCCCTGGGCAATACAGATATTTGCACTTAGAATTAAGCCGATTTTAATGAATATTTTACGCATAATCTTCTTATCGGTATAAATATTTATACAGTTTAGAGATTTCAAAAAGCATAAATTGAAACAGGAAATAAGTTTTGTGTGCAGCGGAAGGCAAATACGGCTAAAAACCCGCGGTGTCGGAAATCAGTTTTGGGCTCCACTACCAGAAAAATCTGGCTGAAGAATCCAGTGGGTTGTTTGCAACAACCACGTGCGTGGTAATAGGACTCTGACTCCCTTCGGTCGCTCCACGCAAATGGATTTTCATCCATATTTTTCTTCCCGTTGCGCCCAAAACTGATTTCCGAATTGGTTTATAACTAGAAAAAATATAAAACTATATTTCTACGATACTTTTCCAGGTCGGTAAGAGTGAAAATATGAGATTGATTTATTAAACTTTGTGTGGCATAATTGAGAAAAAAGGAGGCATCTCGATGGCTGACATCTCAAAAAGAATTTCACGAAAATCTATAAAGGCAAAGAAAAAGTATGCCATTAAGACTATAAAAAAGCAGGCTAAGGAAAAAATTCACGACATAAAGATTCAGTATGCGGCAAATCCGGAAAGGCAGCAGGAAAAAGATTCCGAAAAGCAGCACAAAAGGACGCTCAGGATTCAGCGGCGCAACGCCCGTCTTGCATATTACGCAAAACAACCAAGGCCTTTTACAGTTGGAGAGGAAATTTCCAATTCCATAATCCACGGAATTGCGGCTGGTCTTAGCATAGCGGCTATAGTGCTTCTTGCGGTCAGGGCCTATTTTTACGCCCCGGCTGGAATGGACAGGTCTTCTTGCGTGGCAAGCTTTGTGATTTTTGGTTCAATGCTTTTTATAACATACACAATGTCTACACTCTACCATGCGCTCACCCCTTATGGGGCAAGGAAAGTCTTTTCTATTTTTGACCACGATGCAATTTATCTTATGCTGGCGGGTACATACACACCTTTCCTGCTTCTGGGTACAAAGAGCCATACCGGCATGCTGATTGCCACAATATGGGCTGTTACGGCAGTTCTTATTGCTCTTTACTCCGTATTTGGCTCCAAGCTTAGGACTTTTTCTTTCTTTACATACTTCTTGATTGGATGGATTTTGGTTGCGGCGGTGCTTTGCGGGCAGATAGAGGTTACGCAAAGAAGCCAGAACTTTATGCTCGCAGGTGCGATTGTTTATTCCCTTGGCTGCGGCTTCTTTATCCTGCGGAAATTCAAGTGGACACATTCAATGTTCCACCTCTTTTCGCTTGCGGCAAGCGTGCTGCACTTCTTTAGCGTGTACTTCCTTGTCTAAATTTTTACTATAGAAGAATTTCCCAAGACCGAGGCGTTCTTGCTGAAGTAGATGTAGTGGGCGTGTTTTTGGCTTAGTTCTTCCATGAATGTTGCGGCATCTGCTTCTTCCGGGATTGCAAAGCCAATAACGCTTTTGCAGTCCTTTATGCGGCGGGCGCAGTGCTTGCAGCTGGCGGTAAAGTTGTCTTTTTGGGCAGCGGTAAGGCCAGATTTTCCGGCTTCTGGAACTATGATTGCAAAGCGGTTTTCTTCATCCAGCACTTTTAGATAGTCCCTAAGGTTTGCCAAAAGCTCTTCGTTGTAGCTTGTTTCGTCAAGGCCTATCTCTTCCCAGGAAATGCTAACAAGCAGCGGACTTTTGTTGTCTGCCGGCAGCTGTGAAGATGCAGTGAGGTCTTTTGCGCTAAGCGGGGTACAATTTTCTGTGGAAACGGCAGTTCCGTCTATGGCAAAGAGGCTGTTGTCTTTACTTGTAAAAAGCGGTTCAAGTTTCATGGCAAAGATTATACACTTTTGCAGAGAAAAAAAAAGCCCCTATGATTTCCTGTGATTTCTAACAACTGCTTGTACCGCAACGGGCTTGACCCGCTGTCGGCTACGAACCTTTGTTATGTGATTATTTATAAAACTAACCAGCCTATATAAAAACTGATGTTTCCATAATTTAATAATAAATAGAACCAATCTAATTTTCTAGATTCTTTTTTTATAGTTACAAAGAAGATTATAATACTGAAGATAATGAGTAAGCAGTTTATTAAAAACAATATGAGACTTCCTGTTCCGATTGAACAGAAAAGTGATAATACAGAAGTACCTATTAATAACACGACTTTTTCAATAATTTTTAGATTTTTACTATATTTATTTTTTAGGAACATATATTTTTGCAAAAGGCAAAAACTGAATAATAGAATTCCTGAAATCCAGCATTCCCAAAAACCATACCAAAAAATTATTAATTCTATGATAGGAATAACAAAACATATTCCGAGTATTACTTGTAATGAATTTAAAATTATTTTTAGAGGACCTAAAACAATTTCTTCATAGTATTTTTTATAAATTATTAAATCGATGATTAAAGAGATAAACCAGATTATTTTTATAATTTCATCATAAGTAAACATTTAAATACCTTTTAAACGAATTATTAAATTCAACAGTTTCTTCGTCCTATCCCTAAAGTTTAATTCATTTTTTCAGCAAGCTTGACTTGCTGAAAAAATATTTCTTATTCTAAATTTCTTTCTATTTTTGCTTCAGCCCTTTTTTCTTTTACACTACGTTTAATTCTCATTTTTTTCCATAATTCAACAACTGCATAATCAGGATTATCATAATCACACATGTCAATTATTTCTTTTTTTGATTTATTCTTAAATATTTTATATGTCCAGTGAATGCTTCTTGACAATTTTTTCTCCACAAGCGCCCCAGTGCGGGCGTCCACATAACATATTTTACATTACAATTAGCAAAAAATGCAATTGCCTTCCAGAACCATTGGGTAAGAAGTAAATGTACAAGAGACAAAAAAAACTCCCCTGTTGCCAAGGGAGTCTTGCTATAGAAGCGTATAGAATATAATTCTATTCTGTTAAAATCTTAACAACTTCTGCCTTGTCCTGGGTGTTCAGAATCTGGGCACGCTTGTCGGCAGACTTAAACAAGAGGCTTACTTCTGCCAAGAACTGAAGGTGGGGACCAGTCTTGTTTACCGGAGACAAAGTCATGATAAAGATACGGCATGGCTCCTGATCCAAGCTGTCAAAGTCAACAGCCTTGTCAGAAACACCAATACAGGCAACCAAATCAGATACTGTATCCGTCTTTCCGTGCGGAATTGCAATTCCATGCTTCATGCCTGTGGACATCTTGCGCTCGCGATCCAAAACGCACTCTTTGGCAGCAGCCTTATCTGTTACTTTGCCTGCTTTTACAAGAATCTCCAGCAGTTCATCAATGATTTCTTCTTTAGTAGTTCCCTTCAAGTGGAGCTCTACGGTTTCTGGTGTTAATACAGTTCTTAAGTCCATACTTTCAGTTTAGGATTAGTCGCTTAATTTGTCAAGGAAAAAAATCTAAAACGATGTAAAAATTTATATAAATATTTCCGCAAATTATTGCACTATTTTCCCAAATTCTCCTTTCTGTTCTGTTATATGATGTATTTTTCAGAACATTATGATACAAATTGCTTGTTTTGTAAACAGTTTGCACGCTTAGCAAGCGTCTGCAAAGCAATTCAACGCCTTAGAAAAGAACTTTTTCGTTTGTGATAAAGTTTTTTTTAAGGGAATCCACTTAGAAAGTACTTCTTTCTTGCCAAAAAATAACAAGCCATGGAGGGCTTTTTTAAGGGCAAGTCCTACGCCGCCATGGAGGGGCCAGCCGCAAGGCTGGTTGCGAAAGCAATGGAGGGCGAGATGCCCGGAACCCCGGAACGGCGGTGACGCAAGGCCTGTTCTGTCGAATTAGCCAACAAATAAATTGGTAGAGCCTAAAAAAGCACCGTCCAGAAACTACTTTTCTTTATGCCTTTTATCAAGCTCGTTGTAGACATCCTGCCAATTAACGCCTTCTTTGTACATAAGGACGCTTACAAAATAAAGCAGGTCTGCGGCTTCCCAAACAACTTCGTCCTTGCCTTCCGCTTCGGTAAGTTCTTCCGCTTCTTCCATAACCTTTTCGCGAACACGCTTGTCGTTAAGGGTTGCGGTATAGCTTCCGGGCTTGGGGTTTGCAAAACGGTCCGCAATGGTTGCGTAAAGCCTTTCCATGTTGCTCTTTGCATCCGGTTCAGAAGTAAAGCAGGTCCAGCTTCCTGTGTGGCAGGCTCCTCCGTGGGGGATAACCGTTGCAAGAACAGTGTCGCGGTCGCAGTCTGCGCGGAGCTTAACAAGCTGCAAGAAGTGTCCGCTTGTTTCTCCCTTTGTCCAAAGAGCCTTGCGTGTTCTGCTAAAGAAGGTAAGTTTTCCGTCTTTGAATGTGCGCTCAAAGGCATCTTTGTTGGCATAGCCCATCATAAGCACTTCGCCAGCTTCGCTTTGGGCAATAAGGGGAATCATTCCGTCTGTTTTTTTCCAGTCAAGGCATTCTATAAAGCTGTCTTTTAGCGAAACAACGCCAGTGTACAAGGCCATTCCAAGCTGAACGTCGCAGCCCATGCGCTCAAGTTCCACAACCTGCTCTAGGGAATTGACCCCGCCTGCAGCAACAACACGGCACTTTACCGCATTGCGGAGCTCTTTTACCATGCCCATGTCCGTACCCTGCATGCAGCCTTCTTTTTCTACGCATGTGAACAAAAGCTCGCTTGCATATTTTTCTGCCTCACGGGCACCTTCGATAAGCGAAATGTTTGCGGTTTCTGTCCAGCCTTTTACGGCAATCTTTCCGTTTATTGCGTCAACAGAAATGATTATGCGCTGCCTGCCGATTGCCTTAACAAGTTCGTCAAGGAAAGCCGTGTTAAGGATTGGCTCTCCGTCTTTGCGGTTAGCATTCCAGGCTGCAGAACCGATTATTACTTTTTCTGCACCAAGGGAAATAAGCTGGCGTGCCTTTTTTACGTCACGGATTCCACCGCCCACACGGACGTTTCCGCGGCGCAAAAGAGACTTTAAAAGCTCCGTATTTTTTGTATTGCCTTTTTCGTCCGTGTTGCGCAAAGCTGCGTCCAGGTCAATAATTGCAACTTCGCCGTATTTGTTGAATTCATCAATGAGAGCGTCTGAATCATCACGCTGCAAAACCAAATCTTTGCCGTTTTTTAACTGGACAACATGTCCGTCTTTTAAGTCAATAGAAGAAATTACCATGGTGCTAATATAGCATTATTTTTGCTAATAGTTAAGAGGGGCAGGACAAGCTGTCATTAATAAGTGTTAATCGAAATTCTCAATATTGGCATATAATCGTTATGTAAAAGCATCCTACATCATTCTTTTCTTTATTACAAAACTTGCAGAATGTAAGTGCGCCAAACAGGGAATGCCATGTAGCAAAGCAATGTGCGGAAGCACTGGAATGGAGCCGGGGTTCGTGCCGAAAATCCATTTTGCGCGGTACGACCGCAGGGAGTTAGACACCAATTACCGCGCACCATGGATTTTCAGCGCGGTTCCCGGCGGGAATGGAAGTGCTTGCGCATTTAGATTAATGCTTGCCAAGTTTCATTTATATTTGCACTTACCTTCTACAGAGGGGTAGGACAAGCCATCGAGTTACTTTGCACCCCGCATATTATACTTGCTGACACAAATCCCCTTTGGGGCGTTGCGGGGCTTTGCAAAGGGATTGCCCCGCAGAAGGGGTAGCGACCAACGAAGTGGGCGCGAGGGGAAGGCTTTCCCCTCTGCATAAATATTGCCTTGTACTATTCTTCACCGCGGAGGATTTTGCGCACAAGGATGCCGCTTTTGGAAAGGTCTTCTTCTTTCCAGCCGCCTTTTGCGTTGCGGTCTTTGTTCATCTTGAGCACGCCGGAATCTTCGCCCTTGTTGTTTACAGACCAGTTCACCCAGGAAATTTTATTCTTTGCCATAAAGCGGGTCCATTCAAGGGTATCTTTTTCAAATACGCCGCCGTCGCCGGAAGCCTGGGTTGTTCCCCACTCGGTTACAAAAACAGGCAGGCCTTCCTTAATTGCCTTGGAAACCACATTGCGTCCGTCCTGACCGGTCGTTCCAGCGTAGAAGTGGTAGGTGTACATGATGTTCTTTTGCCCGGTGATGGGATTTTTTGCCGCGCTAAGAAGGTCGCTGCTCCAGATTGGCGTTCCTACAATAATCAGGTTGTCGCAGTATTTTCTGATTACAGGGATAATCTGTTCTGCAAAGGGCTTTATGTTGCCGTCCCAGGTGACGCTTTCGCCGTTGGGCTCGTTGCAGATTTCGTAGATGATGTTGGGGCAGTCTGCATAAGTGCTTGCAATCATGTCAAAAAATTCTGCCGCAGCGTCCACGTTTACAAGGGGATCGTTGTCGGAAAGAATGTGCCAGTCCACAATAACGTAAATGCCAAGCTGCTTAGCCGCTTCAATTGAATCTATAACTTTGGAGACCACGCTCTTGTTGCCAAGGTAGCCGCCGCGGGTGTACATGGCAGCACGCCAAATGTCGCAGTTCCAGTCGTCACGTAGCCACTTGATTACGTCGTAATTTGCATACTTTCCGTACCAATGCAAACCGTGGGAGCTCATTCCGCAAAGCTGCACGGGCTTTCCGTTCTGGTCGCAAAGCTGGGTTCCCTGCACGTTAAGGGCGCCGTAGCGTTCAAGCGGAGTTTTTCCGTCGCTGAGGATTTTTCTCTTGCCGCCGCCACAGGAAGCGAACAAAGTCATAAAAAGCATAAATGCTATTGTCTTAAAAAATATCTTCTTCATACCGCCAATTATACCATACAAAATGCAAATTGAAAGATAAAATTTTGAATTTCGCACATGTACTGTCCAAAGCCAAGCCAAGCATGGAAGAATCACAAGGCCTGAGGCCGGATTGGAAGGGCTCTGGGTAAAAAATCGCCTCCCTGCAATTTTTTACCCGCAAGTTTCCTTACGAAAACTTGCAAAATTTCATCTGCCAACAAATGACGCGCCATCCGTGGCGCTCCTTGTTCTACAATAAAAGGCGGAACCCTGGAAAGCCGTTCTACGATTAAGTTTTGTTTGCAAAAAATGCAGCCCGCAAAAGGAGAAGCTGCCGTCCAAAAGAGCAAAAAATAAGATAGTACTAGAAAATTTCTTAAAAAAGGTGTATAATTTTTTGAAAAATGAACATTCAACAATTTATGCCGGTAGACATACATGATTTTACACAACTACGAAACAAAAATTTAATTTTTGCGGACAAATCGGAATGCATTTTTAACCTTGCAAGACAGGAGCAATTTGTTTTTCTGGCCCGTCCACCCATGTTCGGCAAATCACTGCTTGTTTCGTTTTTAAAGAACTATTTTGAAGGCCGCAGGGAGTTGTTTCTTGGCCTAAAAATTGCTTGCCTTGAAGACGCAGCAAAAAATCCCTGGTCGGTATACCCGGTTCTTTCCTTTAACTTTACAAAATTCCGCACGCCGGCAAATCCGGATGACCCCATTGTTTTTACCGCAGAAGATGAATTCATGGAGCAGCTTAGGGAACAGGGCGAAAGGCTCAATTTTAAGGTAGAAGAGCATGACCCCTTCCTTGCGCTAACTTCCGCCCTAAAGCAGGTGTGTGCAGAATCCCAAAAACCAGCCGTAATACTCTTTGACGACTTTCTGGCACCGGCATTTTCTTCGGCATCATTTTCCGAGCAGTCAAAAGAAAGCATTGACTTTTTAAAGGCCCTGACACTTACCGTAAAGTCGGCAGGCCCAAATTTGCGCTTTGCATTTTTTACGGACAGCGCAAACCTTTCCTACACGGACTCCTTCCTTTACAAGGACATAAGCCTTTCTCCAATGTACAAGGACATCTGCGGCTTTACCCACGCAGACCTAACCCGCTACTTTGCCCACGAAATTGCAATGCTGGCCGCAACAACAGCCGTTGCCCCGCAAACCGTGCTCAACCACCTCTTAAACAACTACGGCGGCTACAAATTCTCCCCGGCTTCAAAAAGCACCCTTTACAACCCCTACGACCTTGTAAGGCTTTTTGACGAATACAAATGGAACCACTTCTGGGCAAGCTCTATCTTTAAGAAGTCGGCAAGCCCCTCTGTTGCAAAAGACAAGATTTCCCTTGTTAAAAAAATCCCCATGATGGAATTCAGCAGGAGAGACTTCCTCTCTTTCCACGCAGGCAAAACGAATCTTCTTCCCCTCCTCTACTCAAGAGGAATAATTTCCATAAAAGAATACAACGCTTCGTCTGAAAAATTCAGGCTCGATTTTCCAAATCAAGAGACGCGGGACTTTTTCACGCGGATTATTTTGTCGGCAAATAAATGAAGATAAAAAGGCTGGGCAAGAAATTTTCATTCAACAACCTCAACATAAAGCAAAAAATGCTTGCCCTTTACTTTTTCGCCTTCATCCTGCCGCTTGTAACAATAACGATTATCCTTACCAAATGGATTAACAAGACTATTATGGAAAGGCAGTTTGCGCTGGCAAAGACATCGCTCGAACAAACATCCAGCCTCCTTACCTCCATTCTGACCAACTGCGAGCAGCTTGGCGACACGCTTTTTTCCACCAGGGCTGTTCAAAAGGCACTTGAATACCAGTTCAACTCGGAGCAGGAAGTTTACAAATACTACACAACGCTTTCCTTCCTCCCGGACTTTTCACGCTCAAACCCGGACGTTCTTAACTTTATCTACTACACGGAAAACCAGACGATTATAGAAAACGCATATTTTACCCGCGTTACGGACGAAATAAAAGGCAAAAGCTGGTACAAGGCGGCGGTTGCTGCTTCAGGACGCCCCATCTGGGTCATAAAAAATTCAGAGACGCTTGACTCGCAGACTCTGGCACTTGTCAGGGCCCTCTTTAACAGAACCACTGGAACCCTTACCGGCGTACTTGCCCTTCACCTGGACAACAGGAAAATCGAACAGCTGGTTAATGCCCACAAGGACCAGACAATTGTTCTTGTAGACGGCAAGGTTGCATTTTCTTCCAGACCGTTTGCCTTTAAGGAAAAGCTTTCCCTTAGCACAGGCCTCAACATAGGGGAATTCAAGTCGGACAACATTCTTTGGGGAAAGGACCGCTCACTTACCATGCTTTACGGCCTTTACCACGAGTACGGAAACTCCATAACCCTTGCGCAGATAATTCCCCACAAGGATCTTGAGTCCGCAACAAATTTTGTCGTCCTTTTGTGTGTGCTTCTTATGGCTGGCGGTTCAATACTTTCGCTTTCACTTCTGCAAATCTTTACCCGCTACATGGCAAAACGGGTAAGCTACCTTCAGATGCAAATAAACAGAATCGTCCAGAACAACTTTGAGCTTGGCCCACGCCTTTCCGGCTCAGATGAATTTGCAGAAATATACGACGCCCTTATGGCAACGTCCAACAACATAAAAACCCTTATCGATGAAGTGTACCGCCACAAAATCCAGAGGGAACAGCTTTTGGCAAGGCAGAACGACATCCGCTTTAAGATGCTTTCCAACCAGATAAACCCCCACTTTCTCTTTAACTCTCTGGAAACAATAAGAATGCAGGCCATAGAAGACGACAACAAAGAAGTTGCAAAGACAATCAAGCTGCTTGCAAAAATCCTTAGGCACAACCTTTCTGTCTCCAACAACCCGGTTTCCCTAAAAGCAGAAATTGAGGCGGTGGACAACTACCTTGCCATTCAGCACCTGCGCTTTGCAGACCGGGTAAAATACAGCATAGACATTCACACAGACATAAGCGATGCGGTAATCCTTCCCCTGCTCATACAGCCACTCGTGGAAAATTCATTTTCCCACGGACTCCAGGACAGAAAAATTGGCGGTTTAATAGAAATCTCCATAGACACCTGCAACGGCGGAAAAGTATTCCAAATTTCCATAAAGGACAACGGCTGCGGAATAACAAAGGAAGAACTTTCAAAGCTAAAGGCAAGGCTTGCAACAGGAACCGTAGAAAACTTCAGTTCATCAATAGGAATGGTAAACGTAAACCAAAGAATCAAACTCTTCTACGGGCAGGACTACGGTTTGGAAATAGAAAGCGAAATTGAAAAAGGAACTTTGGTAACAATAAAAATCCCTGCTGAATTCAATTCTGACGGAGGCAAAAATGTCTGAACGGCTAATAAAAGTCCTTATTGTTGATGACGAGGCAATTGTCCGCAACGGGCTAAAAAAAATAATCAACTGGGAAAAAATCGGCTGCACAATCTGCGGCGAGGCCTCCAACGGAAAAGAAGCCCTGGACAAAATAAACGAACTCTTTCCTTCAATAGTATTGCTGGACGTAACCATGCCGGTGATGAGCGGAATAGAAGTCCTTGCAGAAGTACACAACAACCCCAAGAACTACCCCGGCAACCCCCAGTTCATAATCCTTTCAGGCTACAGCGACTTTGACTATGCCCACAAGGCAATCAACTACGGAGCAAAAGGCTACCTGGTAAAGCCGGTGGACGAAGACATTCTGGAAGAAAAAATAATCGCACTTGCAAACGAAGTCCGTCTTGAATCAGAAACAAACACCCTGCGCACAAAATCCAACAAGGAAAACCTTGCAAAAAAATTCTCACAGATGTTTCTCTTTGGCGCGGTGGACGATGCCTTTAACCCTGAAGAAGACTCCAACGACACCTTCCGCGTGGCATTCATCTCGCCCGTACTCTGCGGCTGCGAAGGCCAGCTCCAGTCCTTAAAGTTTGCAATAGAACATTCATTCAAATTCTGCAAATTCATCTACTTCTCCATGGAAGCAGAAATGATTCTTGTGCTAAAGAACGAGGAAGATTTTTCCGTTGAACACAACTTCAATGCCCTCTGCAAGGCTCTGCAAAAAAAAGGCTCAATTGCCGCAATAGGAAAATCCGGCAAGGGGCTGCAGGGTGCGCTGGACAGCTACAACCAGGCAAAGAAGCTCTATTCAAGGCTCTTCTTCTTTGAAAACATCCCCTTCATCACAGAAGAAAACATTGACTCAAAGACAATACTCCCGCAAAAGCCCACCCCAAGCGAAGACGTTAACCTCTTCAGCTGCATAGGCGACCTTGTAAAGTACATAGAAATCTACGACCTGGAAAACATAGGCAAGATAATTCAGGAACAGAGGGAAGCCCTAAAAACAAGCATGAAAACCGCAGACCAGGTAAAAAAAATCTGCATGGCCTTTATCGTGGAACTCAGCAACCAGATACGCACAAAGCACCCCGAAAAGGAACTAACCGCGGTTTCCGCAATGGACCTTGTAAATCTAATCTATTCGCAAAACTACTTTGACGAAATGATACGCATCGTAAGCGACTACACCAACGGACTTGCAGAAGCCTTCACCTCAAATTCCTCAAACTCCACAATCCTCAAAGTAATCCAATACGTCAAGAGCAACTACAACACCGACCTAAAGCTGGAAATGCTGGGTAACCTCTTTAACTGCAACAGCGCCTACCTGGGCAAAAAATTCCGCGAATACACGGGCGTCCCCTTCAACACCTACATGGACATCATCCGCATAGAAAAAGCAAAGAACATGATTGCCACCACCGACCTAAAAATTTACGAAATCTCAAAACTCGTGGGCTACAGCAACACCGACTACTTCTACCTAAAATTCAAAAAGCACACCAACATGACCCCAAAAGAATTCAAGGCATCCCAGGCAAAGACTCAGGGTTAGCATAAGGAGGGGGAAGTCTCCCCCTCGCTCCAGCCACGAGTCGTTCCGCAAATGCCGCAAGTGGCAAAAATTTAAAAGCAAACAACCGTCACCCTGAGCTTGTCTCAGGGTCTGTAACGCAACAAAGTACCTGTTTTTAAACCAAGCCACTTCCACCATTTGCTCCACTTTGTCGTGTCTTCCGCTACCCCCTCTGCGGGGCAATCCCTTTGCAAAGCCCCGCAACGCCCCAATATTGGTATATGTTAGCAATAAAATGCGCGAGTTACGAAGTAACTCGGAGAGCAAGCGCAGCTTGCGACCAACGCCTGCTAATTTCTATACAGATGGTTGCATCTTAAACTGCGAGTTTTCGCAGCGAACGCCCAATGCCCCCGCCTAACGAAGAACCGTCACCCTGAACTTGATTCAGGGTCTGTCCACCCCCAATCTTCATCTTTCACAGATTCCGGGTCGGCCCCGGAATGACGCATAGTTCCCTGCTCAAATAGTCGTAGGAAGAACATTCAGTATGTCCAAAGAATTTTCGCTGAAGGCTGCTTCATAAGACTTGCCCTTGTAAACAACAATCACGCTTTCTGCATGGCGGCTTGCTGGCATGGCCTTTAAATCCGCAGCCTTAAGGTTCCCGTCCTTCCATTCAATGTTCAGAATAAGGTTCCCCTTTACCCTTACCCCTTCCAAGCGTCCGCTCTTCCAGGCAGAAGAAAGGCCAGGTAAAAGCTCTATCTGCACCACTCCGTCCTTATACTCGCTCTGAACAATACCGCTGTTCATCTGGCTTAGGCACTTGCCCGCAAAGAACAAGGGTGAAAATTCATTTTCAAAAACTGCCGGAAATTCCTTTGCTTTTTTTTGCTTAGAAGTCTTTCCACCTTCATCATTGGGCAAAGCAGAAATGGAGGCACGCATAGCCTTCCACTTTTCCGCATCAGATTTTTTGTCTTCAAGCTTAAGGTAGCCACAGCAGCTTATTGCGCAGTCAAAGAGACTTGCAATAAGATTTTTTTCCTCATCAGAAAGAACAAAATCCCTGCCCAAAAATTCAGCAAAAAATTCACATGCAGACTTTATTACATAAAAATTCTTTCGCAAGAATTTTGCATCCAGCGTGCGCTCGTAGCAATCCTTTATAAAAAGGGCTATTTTTATTCCGCCAAGAGGCACTATGCTTTCCTTGTTGCCGTCCGCCAAAGGTGCACTGTCTCCCCACAAGTCCGTGCTGTCAAAGGCGGCAAAGCCTTCCATGCCAAACATTACGCGGGCTGTCTTTTTTCCGTTCTTGTAGACTCTCTTTAGCAAAGCGGATGGAAGTTCCTGCCCCATTGCAAAGTTCAATAAATCAAGGGAAATTCCTGCCCTTCCCTGAGGGGAATCAAAACTATTGTTCCAAAGTCCCCAGTAGCCCGGCCCCGGAACTTCATTCTTTTTTAAAGAAGAAACATGCAGGTAGCGGCACCAGTTCCAGAACAATTCATTTGCAAAGGAAGTTTTTTCCATGCTCTTGGACAAAATGTCTTCTATAAATATGCTGCTTTCTTCCGCAGAATCAAGCGTAAGTTTTTCCTGGTTGAAAAGCTCCGAAAACTCAGAAACGTGTTCTTTGTAGGAATCTGAATACTCGCAGGATGATGCAAAGCAAAGTTTTTTTAGCGCAAAATCAGAAGACCAAGTTGCAAGCGAATTCTGGGAAGAATGTACGTTGCCCTTTTTCATATTGTAGCTGCCCTTGCGCCAGGCAGACTGAACGTCTATATAAATAACAACTTCATCGGCAGAATCTACGATTAGGCTTGCGCCAGAAGTCTTTACCCTTCCGCCGGAACAAACTGCGGTTGCCATAAGCGTAAAAGGAATTCCGTGCGTGTCCTGAAGGGCTATTGTATCGTCTGCCAGGGCAATTGCCTTGCTAACAAAATTTCCCCGGTCAAAGCTGGCCCTAAGGTGGATGCTCTTTGGCGTGGATGCCCCAATGTGAATTATAACCACGTCCTGGGTCTGGCTTACAAAGACATCGCGGTAGTACTCAATGCTGCTGCCCCTCATTCCGCTGCTAAAAATTGCGGTGCTTGGCAGGGGGCTTTCCGAAGTAAAGGTTGTGTTTGCAACCCCGGTCTCAAAATCCAGGGAACGCTTGTAGCCGGAACATTCGCTGTAGGGAACTGCGCCTTCCGCAAGAAAAAAATCTATGTGCAGCTCTCCTGCCGTCTGGTACATTGCGTGGTTCTTTACGATTGGGTTAAAACAGCTGTGAATCAAATCCTGAACTTCTGCATTGCGCCCTTCTTTTACAAAGGCATTTA
>ODAI012864905.1_pt1 | contig 28172 bp, 25 predicted proteins | sample 1539321 | NCBI WGS metagenome assembly ODAI01 (sample SAMN02144231, study PRJEB22623) | gut metagenome | biome: sheep rumen | host: Ovis aries | place: New Zealand
GAGATTGGACGCGACCCCGTAACCTGCGGCACTACAAAGTGGATGACCAACCGCGACAACGATTTCCTTTTTGACGAAGTGAGCCGCGCAAACACTCTCGCGCCGCAAGAAAAATTGTTGACATTCAGTCAGTTGCATTTTAATAACGGCGACAGTAAGGACGACCGCAAATATGCGTCGCACCTTATTAATATATATGCCGAAAACGACGGCTCTCCATTCGCCAAGTTTGCGGCAAAGATGATAGATTTTTGCGTGTCGATAGATGAAAAGTCCGAAGTCATCAACAAATTGCTTGCAATCCAACTGATGGAAACCGCAAATGCGTTACTTTCAGACAATGAGTTTGAAAAGAAAATTGGCGATTTCGTTTCAAAATACAGTTTTTCGGCGATTGATCTTGCAACGCTGATTTTTGTCATAAGCCGCGTGAAGAACAGCCTTGATGACACAAAACTGTTCGCAGAGATGATGGTTGCGCTCAAAAAGCGTTATTATGACGCTGACAGCGACACCCTCGCCCGCGCTTTCATTTGTGTTTCCATTGCAAAAAAACTCAATGTCATTGGAGAGTGCAAGGAAGCGGGCAAACTCGCGCAAGAGGCTTTGGATTTGTGTGGAGACATGTCGTCGGCAATGCTTGCGCCCGGTCTCGACACCACGCCCGACATGCCGTATTCAGGTCCGTGCCTCCAATATGCTGCCCTCGAAGAACTCTTCAAGGCTGCCGAATCTGATAAGGATAAGTTTAAATTTGCGCTTGAGATGGCGTTAGCAAAGCCATTGATTGAAAATAATTTGGCTAATGCTGCACAATATTGCCAGAATGACGCGCTGAAAGTTCGGTTGAATGCTGCGTTGTCTGTGTTTGACGTGGAGCGCTACAATAATTATACTTACACAGCCTCAACAACTTTGGAGGGCAAATTTGACAAGATTAGTTCAACATCCTTCATCCCTGACTGTACAAAACGGCGCAGGACTTATTCAGGTTTTGCGGAATGGGTTGACCGTGTAACTCCCGACAAATCAATATCTTCTGTAAAATCTTACGGCGAACTTGTCAATACAAATAATTATCATCTGTTGTTTGAGTTTGATGAGTCGTTGACAAAATATTTTGACACAGACGTTGATGTTTTCGTCTTGGCTAACCGCAATCAGGGCATCATATCCAACGATGACGGCGACAATAAATACATCATCATTGATGCCGAACTCCTCGACACTGACAATAAAAACTACATGAACGGCAGCGAGTTGCTCTTTGAAATGGCTCGTGAATTTGCGAGTCTGAGGCTTGGTCTTTCACGCCTTTCATGCCATCCGCAATGGCGCAATTATTCTGTGAATGGCGTTCATAGTCAGGATGTTATTTCATTGTTTGCGCCCGAGCCGAATTTCATTGCACCCATTGTCAACCGCTACACTTGCATCCTCAATTATGGCAAGTTGATGTCCACAGCAAATTATTTCAATTTTGAGATTGAGGACACAACAGCCGCCGCTGAGATGCTTGAAAAGACCATCAACGCCCTGAATTTTGAAGGCAATCGCCCCGACAACCTCAAAGAGATTGAATATGCGGCTTTGTCGCAACTCACGGCGATGATAGCTGACCGCGCCGGTCTTTTGGTGTCAGGCAATATCGTAACGTCCATCAAGGCAATGATTCATAATGACAGTCAATTAAAGGGTGGCAACTCCGATTTTCCCGCCGATGCGCCTGTTGCATCGACCTCCTGCACCCGTGGCACAGACGGAAGACCCATCAATTATGATTTTGCAATGCGTCTGAATGCTTTGTTAAGTTTTTATATATCAGATAATTATAAAATAAAATAAAAAAAGTTGTCAAAATATTTGCACAATTCAAATTCTTGTCATAAATTTGCACCGTCAAATCGGAAGAAATGACAATTGAAAGGATGGTCCTTTCGTCTAACGGTTAGGACGCAAGATTTTCATTCTTGTAATACGGGTTCGATTCCCGTAGGGACTACAAAGGTTGAAGTTGATGAGGCTTCAGCCTTTTTTTGTATTAATTGAATTTATTATGGACATCGAAGAATACATAGAAAACCACACGACGCCCGAAGATGAGCCTTTGCGTCAGCTCCGCCGCCATACCAACCTTACCACAACATTCCCGCGCCAACTTTCGGGACCGGTGCAGGGCAAACTCTTGGAGATGCTCAGCCGTATGATTGCGCCCAAAAATATCCTCGAAATAGGCACTTTTACCGGTTATTCGGCGTATTGCCTTGCCAAAGGGGTGCAGGACGGCGGTATGTTGCACACCATCGAGGTTAAGGACGAGATGGAGGAGCCGCTTTTGTCATTCTTTGAAAAATCGGGCATCGCCGACCGCGTTGCTCTGCATATTGGCGACGCTGTGGATGTGGTCAAGGATTTGGATGTGGCGTTTGACCTTGCCTTCATCGACGGCGACAAGCGTCAATATCCTGATTATTACGCCGTTGTATTCCCAAAAATCCGTGTTGGCGGCTATATCATCATTGACAATGTCCTTTGGTACGACAAGGTAATCACCGAGCCAAAACACAACGACCCCTACACCGCCGGCATCATCGCCCTCAACGACATCGTGCAGAACGACCCCCGGGTAGAAAATGTCATCGTGCCGGTGAGGGACGGGCTGACGATTGTGCGGAAGGTGGAGGGATAAACTTTGCACCCATCCCGTTGATACATTTCTGCGGAATGTTCAACAATTTTTCCGTTTATAGCGTGCGGAAATCGTTAAAAAAAGCATATTTTCGCACTCTATAAACGGATTTTTTTTGTGCTGGTGTAATTAACAATCTTTAATATCTTGTTTGCAAGACAATAGAAACAAAGTTTTTGTCAAAGTGGGCGGTTTTTGAGGGGTAAAAACCTTAATATATTTTTGCGTGATTTTTTCCGAAAAAAAGTTGCGGGGAAACTTGGAAGAAATAAAAAAAGCGTTTATATTTGCAGCATCGTTTAGCCAAATAACGGCAATACGATTACACGGCTTAAAAACCGCGAATGAATAATTAACATATTGTAAAACAGCGTTTGCTATTTATTTGGGACACTGAAAATTTGCCGATTTGAAAGATGTTCTTGTAGGATAAGTTCACGAACGTCCATGCTATGCGTGGACGCGATTCGAAAGAACTTATACAAGGACAGGTTACGGTAAATACCTCAGTGTACATAAGGAGTGTTCACGCTTTTTTTGTGTACATCTGACAAGTATTTGAGTAATCTGTTACCAATAAGTTAGAGGCGCAAAACACAGATTAACTATGTCTACAGATTGTATTATATCCGAGCATAAGGTTCGGATTGCTAATTTTTTCTTGATAGTACTTGTTATAATGCTATCGGGCGCGATTAATGTGTGTACGGGACAGTCGTTGTCAATAGATTTTGACAATGGTAATAGTCTTTATTTAGAAGAAGGCGAATCAATGTTTTTGAAATTACCGAGTTCAGATTCTGAGAAAAAAGAATTTCTAAAAAATGTGTTCACTTCTGACATGTCTAAAATAAAGACCAAATCACCGTGTTATCCTGAACTTGTTAATCCTACAACAATTTTCGAATATGTAGGTTGCAAAACGAAGGAAAAAAAGACAAGATATTATGATAATAATGTACCATATTATCAATCTTATTATGTTTATTACTACAAATTTAAAACCCAAAACTATACATACATATTTACACAGAAAAGCTTGGAATATGCAGTTTCATTTGTGCCATATGAAAAAAATTTGCAAACATTGTCCGAGAAATACAATTATATTGATACCAAATACGCACCGGAGGATACCAAACTTAATCAAAGTAAAGACCGTTTTGTAAAAGTGGTCTGGAATAGTGTAACATTGTCCAACGACCAAAAACCTATCTACAATTTTAGCGTAGGAAGTGATAATTACGGATTGGATATTACAAACATTAATAAAATAATTGTTTCTGATACAAAATTTGAAGAAATGACTAATATCGCATCCAGAGTAAAAAATCAGTACATTAATAAATTCAAATACATTGATGTTAAACACTGCGAGACAAGTTTAGATCAAACAAATTTGGTATGCGATAGATTTATTCCAATGCAAGTAGTTGGCATCGATATTGATGCGGCTCGAAATGTTACAATTATACTCAATATTGATAACAAAATATGGAGAACAACAGAAGATGGCTTACTTCATAAAGGCGTTCCTTCTGAGGTAGTGGATAGATGTGCTGAAGTTTTTAGATTTGTTGAATCGGCAAAAAGTCAGTATAAGTATATAGATATAGCATTTGACGACTATGTGAAAAAAAACGTTGCAAAGAGTCCTAATCTATTGTTTGGTAATTACATACCAATTAACATAGTGTCGGCAGAAACAGACGAACATTACGATGTGTATGTAAACATCATAATTAATTCTCGCTATTATCGCATACCAATAACAGATTTTAAGAAATTTGCTGTTAAACAACAAGAGATGGAGAATATATATACAACTCAAAGATTTTTTGAAGAAAATTTTAAGGGCTATACATTTAAAGATGCAGGAAATGTAAAAAAATATTTTGGAGATAGTGGTGAAGGAATATTGGTAGGAGCACTTATAGATGCCGCATGCAACAATGCGGTGTCATATTCAGAAACATACACATTTTTTGATTGTAAAAACGGGCTACAAGCAACTCGCGGAGATATTAACGCAAAAAAAATACGTTTAGAAACGGAAAGCGATTTCAGAGCCCTTGGAGAAACATTCTATTATGCTTCTGCGTTGACAGAAGACAATTATTTTTCATACAAAATAGTTGGGAATGTCATTGAAATAACAAAACAGATAAAGGAGTATACTCCAAGGACAAAAGCTGCTTCGTTTAGAAGTTATCGGGGAATATATCCGCACGACAAACCTATGTATATAGAATTTTGGGATTATAATTATTATAAAAAATATCCGGGAGAAATAGGTGTTCTAAAAGACGGTAAATTATTACCTTACGATGAATGGGAAGAAATGCGCCGTTATATGGCAGGCGATTGGAGATTGGAACCAAACCGTGTTGCTTATAGTGCCACAAAAGAACGTGATAAGGATAGAAATGAATACAAGGAAGGCGTTGCTTTTTATGACTATAAAATAACGGAGACTGTACCTGCATACACGATTAAAGAGGTTACGACAAGAATTATTTACAGTCCAGAGGATAACACATTGCGGATTGGTGATAAAATATTTGTTAGGATAAAATTGGAAGGCGAATAACAAAGCAACCGGAACCCACCTCCTTGACTTCTTCTGCACCGTATTACAATGGTGTGGAAGAAGCCAAAGAGGTGCAGAAACGTGGCTCGTCCACGCTCCGCGTCATACCATCCCGCCGCATATAGCGGATAATTGGTCATCCATCCTTGGTCGATGAAGTCGAGCATTGATAGGCGGATGGCTTTCATATTTTGGTGGCGGTCGACTTTACTCTTGCAACATTTTTTACGGATAGTTTGCTTTACTTTTTCGCATTTTTTTAGGATTAATTTGGAAGTGCATACACAATGTTCAACAATTTTTCCGTTTATACCGTGCGAAAATTCCCTAAAAAACGCATATTTCCGCACGCTATAAACGGATTTTTGTAGTGTCGTTGCGCACAACGTCTAAAAAATACAGATTTATTTTGCAGTTTCGTTTTTATTCGTTTTCTTTGCAGAAACAAAAACATTACGGAAATGAACGGAGAAACGACACAAGTTTTAGCGTTTGACACTGTTTCGCTAAACATACCAAAAGCCGACCTCTCGTTTTTGAAAACGTTGGTCAAGAAGATGGGTTGGAAAATCAACCGCAAGCCCAAGCCTCGCCGCAAACGTCTCTACGACCCCGAAACCGGCAAGTATCTCAATGACGAGACGATGAAGGCGATAGAGAACAACGACGACATTGCTTTTTCGGGTACTGTCGATGAATTTAAAGAATGGGCTAAAAATCTTTAAGGTATGGGCAAACTTCTTTTCCATATCGGACGTTATTTTGTGCTGATGAAGCGGGTGTTTTCGCGGCCCGAGCGTTGGCGCGTGTTTCTGCGCAACACCGTCCGCGCAATCGACAGTATGGGCGTGAGTTCCATTGCGATTGTGCTGATAATATCGTTCTTTATGGGTGCGGTGTGCGCCATTCAGATGGCTTACAATCTCCAAAATCCTATAATCCCGCGTTACCTCATCGGATACGGCACGAGGGAGACGTTGCTCCTCGAATTTTCAAGCACAATCGTCGCGCTCATCCTCGCCGGAAAAGTTGGTTCCAACATCGCCTCCGAACTTGGCACTATGCGCGTTACCGAACAAGTAGATGCTTTGGAAATGATGGGCGTCAATTCTGCGTCGTACCTCATATTGCCCAAAATTGTCGGATTTGTGCTTTTCATACCTGTATTGACTATTTTTTCGATGGCAATCGGCATTTTGGGCGGCTACGTGGCGTCGTTTGGCACAAGGGGACTCACGCCGCATGATTATGTGGTGGGCATTACGTCGATGTTCCAACCGTTTTATGTAACTTATTCGTTAGTTAAGTCGTTGGTATTCGCGTATATAATAGCCTCCGTTTCAAGTTATTATGGATATTATACCAATGGCGGCGCGTTGGACGTGGGACGGTCGTCAACGCACGCTGTGGTTTACAGTAGCATAGTTGTTTTGCTTTTCAACCTAATACTCACCAAACTGATGCTATGATTGAGGTAAGGAATGTATATAAGGAGTTTTCGGGGCACAATGTGCTGAACAATATCTGCGCACAGTTTGAGCCGGGCAAGACCAACCTGACCATCGGACAGTCGGGTTCGGGCAAGACTGTGTTGCTCAAATGTATTGCGGGGCTTCATTCGGTGTCGTCGGGCGACATTCTCTACGACGGGCGTTCCTTCGCCAATATGAACGACAAACAGCGCAAGGCTATCCGCAAGGAGATGGGAATGGTTTTTCAGGGCGGGGCGTTGTTTGATTCCAATACTGTGGAGGAGAATGTGATGTTTCCGTTGGAAATGTTTACCAAGATGAGTTATGAGGAACGCCGCGAACGTGCCAATTTCTGTCTTAAACGCGTAAATATCCTCAACGCCAACGACAAGTACCCTTCTGAAATTTCGGGCGGTATGCAGAAGCGCGTCGCCATAGCCCGCGCCATCGCGTTGAATCCCAAATATTTGTATTGTGACGAGCCAAATTCGGGTCTCGACCCCGTTACATCCATCGTCATCGACAATCTCATTAAAGAAATCACCATCGAATACAATATAACGACTATCGTCAACACCCACGACATGAACTCCGTGATGGAAATCGGCGACAAAATCATCTTCATCTACAAAGGCCACAAGAAATGGGAAGGCAGTAGCAACGAAATTTTCAATACAGGCGTCAAGGAGTTGGACGACTTCGTATTTGCGTCGGAAAGGATGAAACAGTTGCGGGATTTGAATAGGTAAAAAAAACGCCTTCTTGACCATCCAAGAAAGCGTTTTTAGTTTTAGGAGAGTTTGTGGGTAATTACTTGCGCAATTTGCCCTTGCTGTCGAGATATTCGATGAACGTTGCCCAATCGCCGGCGTGTTTTGCGCGGTTGGCTTTCACGGCGTCAGAGTCGGCGTACCACGACGGATAACAGTCGAGAAGGTAGTAGCCATTGCGGACATTGCCGTCTTCGTCAATATCGCCGTAACACAACACAATGTCGTCGAATATCTGACTGCAAGCCAGACTTACAGACGTGCAACTGCCCGAAAACAGCATCTTGTCGCCGAGATGAAATTCGATGCCTTCAAGCACGCCGATTTTCTTGTAGAGCGAATCCATTTCGCCGAAGAATTTGAGTTCGCGGGTGTTGACATCAAAATAACAAATGTCGTTCTCCGTGAAAATCACGCTGTTGCCGTACTCGGAAGTCGCGACGCTGTTGCCGTCTGCATTTGCCGTGGGCATCACATTAAATCCGTTGCATACGAGCGACGGTTTCTCTGCGACGGGGCAAGTAGTGAAGGGTGCGTCTGTCTCGTGGTTGTCTGGCAACGAGCATGAATTGAGTGCCGAGCCTGCGACCGCCATCGCGACCGCAAATACTGTTGTGTTGATGAATCTGTTCATAATCTTGCAAATTTTGTTAATAAAACGTTTGTTTGTGTTTTCTACTTATATAGTCCACAAAAACCGCTTGTACTGCATGACGCTACCAAGAAAATTTCAGTCCAACCGGCACAACAAACATTTTCGGATGCTCTGTGCGGTAGGTTTCGATGCCTGATAGTGGGAAATAATATTGTAGCAACGGCTCTGCAAACAATCCGATTTTGGGCGTGATGTTGTATTGCAACCCAAATCCGCAGCCCGCCGACCACTGCCACGGTGCTTTGATTGTAGTTTTGTCGCTTGTCTCGTACACACCCGAAATGTAATAATCAGAACGTAGCGAAGCACTTGATGGAATTTCAGTTGTGATGTTCAATTCAAAGTAAAGGTTCAGCCTTCGTTTGTCGCAAACGGTGTAGATGCCCTTTATTGGCAATCCGATGTAACTGATTGACTGACGTTCCTTTATGATATTGCCGTCTGCGCCAATCTCAAAGTCTGAAATCATGTTTGTAAAGCCTAACCCGGTCTCAAATCCCAAACGCTTGTCGGACTTGTATTTAAGCGTCAACGTCCACGAGGCGGGCATTTGGTGGATGCTTGTGCGCAACATCTTGTCGTTGCCGGGCTGTGCGGCGTTGTTGAGCGCAATCCTTGCGATGGCGCGGCTCGCCTTGCTACTTACAAGTTCGGGATGGTTGGAGAGATAGATGGCATAATCGTTCCAATTGTCTATGATAGAGGGCGCTGCAGGCGCAACTGGACTAATTATTGGACCTACAACTGGGGTGGATTGTATGTCGGAAGCCACAGACGACGCCGGCTCAAAAATGTACGGCTGGTTGTAATGGCTTGTCTTGTCGAAAGCTCCTGAATAAGAAAGTTTTACAGACCATTTGCCGTGGCATTTGGGTTGCGGCACAATGTTGTCGGGCTGCCAAGTCGTGGTGTCGAGTTTCACAATATCTGCGTCATGCTCCGTTGTCGTTGAGTCAATGGCGACAATTTGCATGAGCGTGTCGGACAAATCTGGCGTTTGTATCGCAATGTTTGACGACGTGTCAGGCAAGGTGTCGTGGATTATTGCGATTTTTGACGGTGGATTATTATTGGCCTCAACAACGCCCTCTATTGACGTCGTGTCGTTATGAGCAGGACTTGAGGGCGTTATAGTAAACTGTTGACGCTGATGCCGCAATTGGCGCGGCGTGGTCGTTGAGAGTAATAAAAGCAACAAAATCAGCGACTTGCGGAGTATGGAGCGCAACATTGACTTTGCCCTCGACAGTTGGGACGAGGACGAATGAGGTTCGATGCCCAACTCTGCGGCAATCTGTTTGTGTGTCATTCCTTCAAAAACCGACAACCTGAAAACTTTGCCATAGCCTTCGGGAAGTTGGTCGATGAGTTTTGTAACATTTGGAATGTCAACGGGTTCGCTGTCGTTATCATCAATAATAGAGGCTGCGTCTTCAAGGCTGACAAACGGCGTCGCCTTGTATTGCAGTTTGGCTTTTGAGGCAATGTTTCTGACAATAGACATCATCCATGCCTCCGCCTTGCTCGTGTCGCGCAGGCTGTCGAGCGTCGTGAAAATCACCACAAACGCATCGTGCAAGATGTCGTCAACTGTGGCACTGTCAGCAAAATAACGTCGGCACACGCCCTTCATTTTGTTGGCGTATGTGCTGTACAACTGACTTAATGCCTGTTCGTTGCCTTGTCTGCATTGTTCGATGAGTTGCGAAATGTCCATTTTTGAAAGTCTCTATACATATAGTATGTACAAAAATACATCAAAAGACTGCAAGAGAATGCAAATATAATGATTTTTTTACCTTGTCGGCATCAAGGTGTTGGACGGCTTCGGTTGTGTGTCGGTTTATTCCTCTTAAATGGGGTGTGTTAGTAGTGATTTGTAACAATATTGTAACGCCAATTATTTGCTTTTGATGGATGCCGTCTATAATTTTGCCGTCAAAATCAATCACTTAAAAATGGAATCACAATCCCCTGATTATCTAATGATTGCGCTCAAATTGCTGGGCGCGCTCGGCCTTATGGTCTATGGAATGAGGCTGATGAGCGAATCGTTGCAAAAAATTGCTGGCCCTCAGTTGCGCCACATTCTCGCCAAAATGACCACCAACCGAATTTCGGGTATCCTTACCGGTGCTTTTGTAACCAGCGTCGTGCAGTCGTCGTCGGCTACCACGGTGATGACAGTCTCGTTTGTCTCGGCGGGATTGCTCACGTTGGCTCAGGCAATTGCCGTGATTATGGGCGCAAATATCGGCACCACGCTCACGGCTTGGATTATGTCGTTGGGCTATTCTGCCGACTTGTCGAGCATTGTTTTCCCGTCGTTTTTTATCGGCGTGATTCTTCTCTACCAAAAACGCCGCCGGTATGTAGGCGAGTTTCTGTTTGGCATCGCCTTTTTGTTTCTTTCGCTGGTGATGCTGAGTGCGTCCGGCAAGGAGATGGATTTGGAACACAATAGTCAGGTGGTGAATTTTTTTGCCAATTTTGATACGTCGAGCCACTTTACTATTATAGCCTTTGTGGCAATCGGCACGGTGCTTACTTGCATATTGCAATCGTCGGCGGCTCTTATGGCAATTACCATAATGCTCTGTACTACAGGAGTATTGCCCATTCATCTCGGCATAGCATTGGTAATGGGCGAAAATATCGGCACCACCGCCACCGCCAATCTTGCGGCGTTGGGCGCGGGCATTCAGGCGCGAAGGGCGGCATTGTCGCATCTTGTGTTCAATGTGTTTGGCGTATTGTGGGTGCTGATGGTTTTTTATCCGCTTGTCGATTTGGTTTGCAACATTGCGGGATACACCGGCAATGCTGATTCGCAGCGGCTTTCGGTGGTGCTTGCCACGTTCCACACGTGTTTCAATGTTACCAATACGGCGATTATGGTGTTCTTTATTCCCAAAATAGAGACTCTCGTTTGCAAGATACTGCCCAGCAAAAACGAACAGGAAGACGTTTTCCGATTGCAATACATCAAGTCTCATCTGGTGGAAACTCCCGAAATCGCGGTGCTCCAGGCACAGAAGGAGACCACGAGATTTGCCGAAAGCGTCAGGGATATGTTTGTAAAAGAGATTGATCTCTTGGATGATGACAATAGCAAACATTTTGACAAGCAATTTGCCTCGATAGAGAGGATGGAAGATTCGTCGGATCGTGTGGAGGTGGAGATTGCGCACTATCTCGAGCAAGTGAGCGACGGACACCTCAGCGACGAGACCAAGCAAAAGATTCGCAGCATGATACGCATCATCGGCGAGCTGGAATCCATCAGCGATTCGTGCTACAACCTTGCGAGGATTATCAACCGTGGCAAAAATATGAAACGTAATTTCTCTGGCGACCAAATTGTCGATCTTAAAGCCCTTACAGCTTTGTGCAACAAAGCCTTGGACCAGATGTGTGTGGTCATGGCAGACCATTCGGGCACCAAGGACATCAAGGAGACATTCCGCATCGAAAACGAAATCAATAAGTTGCGCGACAATCTCAAAGCCAAAAACATCGACAATATCAACGAGCACCGCTACGATTACACCATCGGCATCATGTTTAGCGACTACGTGTCGGAATTGGAAAAAATCGGTGATTATATTGTCAACGTCATGCAGGCAAGGTTTGGCAAATAGTTAGGTGAATTTGTAACTGTTTTGTAACCAAAAATATTGCTGCATTTGCCAATAATGCAGTAACTTTGTAAAACTAAAAATCTATTCACAATGAAGACAATCAATTTTTTGATGGCGATATTGCTGACACTGAGTTTCATGTCGTGCAACGCCCAGAAGAATGACAAGAAAATCGACGTTGCGGCACTGCCAGCCGTTGCGCAGGAGCTGATAAAGAGCAATTTTGCCGACGAGCAAATCAAAGCCGTAGAGCAAGATTTGGCAAAAAACTATGCCGACAAAAAGATTGTAAAGATTGAATGCAACTCTTACGGATATGAAATCGAGCTCGACAATGGCGTAGAAATCAAGTTTGACAAGGATTTCAACGCTACAATCGACAAGTAGAGAAATCAGTTAAATCATAGTTCGTTTTTCTCCATCGGATAATTAAAATGAGTGCAGCTTTTTGATTATCCGATTTTTTTATAATTTTGACACATGATGCAACCCAAAAAAATTCTTATCGTCGATGACGAACCCGACCTCTGCGAAATACTTGAATTTAATGTCAAAATGGCTGGCTATCAGGCTACAATCGCATTCTCGAGCGAGGATGCCTTGCAACTGGATCCGTCGTTGTACGACCTTGTGTTGCTCGATGTGATGATGCCCGGCATTTCGGGGTTTGACCTCGCCAAAATCTTGCGGCAGAGCGGCTGCAAAACGCCGATAATTTTTCTTACCGCCAAGGACACCGAGGACGACACCCTTCACGGATTTGATGTAGGGGCCGACGATTATATCACCAAGCCATTTTCGGTGCGCGAAGTTTTGGCGAGGGTCAAGGCGGTGCTCAGCCGCACAAGTCTCGAAGAAGATAGCGACGCGATAGTGTTCAAGGGCTTAAGCATCAACCCCGTAAAAAAATCCGCCACCATCGACGGCATCAACGCCGAGCTTACCAAGACCGAGTTTGAATTGCTCTATCTCCTGATGAAAAACGCCGGCAAGGTGCTTTCGCGGCCGCAGTTGCTCTCCGGCGCATGGCCCGAAGACGTGGTGGTCTCCAATCATACTGTCAACGTTACTGTAACGCGGCTCCGCAAAAAGTTGGGCGCCTATGCCGACCATATCGTGGCAAGACACGGGTACGGTTATTGCTTTTTGATTGACAACTAAATGTCTCGTTATGAAAAAATTGAGTGAAGGACGGCGTATGTGGTTCACCATTATGGTGATGTTTTTGGGCTACGCTGTGGTCTTTATCCTCTTTGAAGATTACGACCGCAGCAACATGATGCCATTCAGAGAGGCGAGCGACTGGCATTTGCTCGCTTTTTCGATTGTTGTGATGTTTGTGTTGGGCATACTATTGCATCGTTATTCCAAAAGCATGGACGAGCGAATCACCCGCGAGCAACAGGAAACGCACAATCAGATGCGCCGCGAACTCACCCAAAACATCTCCCACGAGCTCAAAACACCCGTGGCGAGCATCCTAGGCTACACCGAAACCATCATCAACACGCCCGACATCGACAATGCGCTTTGCCGACAGTTTGTGGAGCGCGCGCATGGTCAGGCGCAGCGGTTGACGGCTCTGTTGCAGGATATTTCCACGCTCAATAGGATGGATTATGCATCGAGTGTCATCACGATGGAGCGTGTGGATGTCTCCAAACTGTTTGCCGACATAGTGGACGAAACCGCCATCTTGTTCGGCAAAAAGCGGATGACTCTCTCCAACTGCCTGCCGTGCGATATTATCGTCAACGGCAATTATTCGCTGATATACAGCATTTTCCGCAATTTGATAGACAATTCGCTCAATTATGCCGGACAGGGCGTCAAGGTGGAGATTTCGGCTTACGAACAGTCGGGCTATTGGCATTTTACCTTTGCCGACAATGGCGCGGGCATACCGGAGGAGCATCTGCAACGCATTTTTGAGCGTTTTTACAGGGTTGACAAGGGACGAAGCCGTCAGCTCGGCGGCACCGGGCTTGGGCTTGCAATCGTTAAAAACGCCGTAGTCCTTCACAACGGCACTATCTCTGCCAAAACTACCGACGGCGGCGGGCTTACGTTATATTTTTCGTTAAAAAAATAATGGCTTTTTGCGTTTTCGTCTAAAAAATCACTACCTTTGCATCGTAAATCCAGTATAAGATATGCTTTTGCGACTTTTGACATTGGTATTGCTCTTGATTTCGACATCGGGCTGCGAGATGCAGCGAGGCGTCGAGGTCAGGGATTTTGATGCCAATTGTCAGGTGGCGACCTTGGATGACGACAGCGACGATTACGGCGTAATCCGGGATTATTGCTGGCTCGGAATCATTGGTGAAAACGACGCGCCCACATTGCGCACTTCGCCGAGTCCACGCACGTCGCAACGCACTTTTGAGAAGCGCAAGTTGGCTTTTGACGCGCTCTCAAAGGTTGCCATCGACAACAACACCTTCAAAATATCTCGTATCGAGCGGCAGACGTATTGTCATTACGAAAAATCTGGTCGTTCGCTATTGCATTTCGTTTGCAAACTTTCAATTTGATTTGCCATTAATCTCCCAGTTTTTTTGTAATTGCAAGTGATAGACAACTTGCTCTATGGTAATACTATTGTCTAATTTAATTAAAGTAATACTCAAAATGGCAAATTCTAACAACAACAATAATTTCGTAACCATCGAGGACGGCATTTCTAATTTCACCGGCGGCAAGGTTACGAGCAAAAAAACTATCAACCCAATGGGCATCGTGTGGCTCGCAATCGGCGCATTGATGTTTGTAGCCCAGACATTCGACAAGGAAGACGGCGCGCTCACAATGGCTCTCTTTGTGATGGGACTTTGCGCCGTGGCGTATGGCGCAATCACACTGTTCGTGAAAAAGTCGCGCTACTACTGCGACGGCAAGTCGATGAAGCTGCACAAGTTTATGTTTGACGCCGACCGCTACGCCAATGTCATCAGGCTGTACGAGGCGGGCGAATTTAGCGAAATGCTCGACATCCCCCGCAACTCCGCCGCCAAGATGATGATCAAAATCTTGGTTGCCAACGATTACAGCGTGGCGTATTCGCAGGTGTACAAGTTTTCGTCGCAGAGTTACAACTTTGAGCCTTCCGCCGAAATCCGCGAGCACGGCAAGGCAGAATGTCAGAAAATCAATACGCTCGTGGTAAGCTACTAAGCGGTTGGTTGACTGAGAATTGTGGTTTTGGGGCTGACGGAGATAATTTGTCAGCCCCTGTTTTGAGGTTTTTAATACGATGTTTGTGTTGTGATTGGAATTTTCTTAAAAATCAGCCTCATAGTCTCCTCGTCCAACGGTTGCATCGTGGGCAAGTTGAGACGTTTAACCATGTGGAGCGTGCCTTGCTTGTATTTGAGGAAATGTTCGGTTTTGAGGTGCGCTTGGTAGGCGGCGTCGGAGGCGTAAATTTCGAGAATGCGGATTTGAGTTGGGTTGTCGGCACTCTGCATCGGAAACAGGCAGATAACGCCCGGCTCGCGCTCAACGCTCAGACGGTCAACCTCGTTGGCAAATTCAAGATATTCAGCCAGATACTGAGGATAAACCTCAATTTCGGCAATGCGGACAATCATTTTGTCTGGGTCTTGGCTATGAACGTCCACAACGCCCTGAGCCAACAATGTTGATGTTAACATAGTTATAATCGATGTAATGACAAATCTTAGCATAATTTTTCGTTATTATAATTTCCGCAAAAATATAATATAAATCGCATTTTGTAGATGATAAATCACGGATTTTTTTACCAAAATTACGGAAATGGCGCGTCATCTTTTTTTTCAATTTGGCAAAAATTCCATAACTTTGCCCCAAAAAGAAAGTAATCATGCAAATTGTACCGTACAGCCCCGAACTGAAACCCGCTTTCATTGAAATGAATACGGCGTGGATTTCTGCAATGTTCAAAATTGAAGACTCTGACATCGAGGAGTTCAATGCCATCGACAGTGCCATCAACGACGGCGCACAGATTTTTTTTGCCATTGACGAAATGCGCAATCCAATGGCGTGCTGCATGATACGTCCGGTTGGCAGCGACGAATGGGAAATCTTGAAATTTGCCGCCAAAGGAATGTACACCGGCACCGGCGCGGGCTCGGCATGTTTCAAGGCTTGCATCGACTATGCCAAAAGTCAGAACGCCAAGAAGATAATCATCGTTTCCAACAAAAAACTATCGCAAGCACTCCACATCTACCGAAAATTTGGTTTCGTAGAAGTCCCCGTTGACAAAACCAAATTTCCCTTCGAGCGCGGCGACATCGCGTTTGAGATGGAGATGGGGGGATAAATTTTTTCTCCGCATTTTGCCGTGTGTTTCCTTTTTAATTTATAACTTTGCGGTTAATTATAATTGTAAAAACAAATGGAAAAAATAGATTACACACTACCCTGCAAGGTGCGCGACATTTCGCTTGCCGCTCAGGGGCGCAAGATGCTCAATCTCGCCGAGTCGCAGATGCCCGGCTTGATGGCTCTCAGGCAAAAATATGCCGATTCCAAACCCTTGAAGGGCGCAAAGATAACAGGCTCGCTTCATATGACCGTGCAGACGGCTGTGTTGATAGAGACATTGACGGCTCTCGGCGCGGAGGTGCGTTGGGCAAGTTGCAACATATTCTCCACACAGGACGAGGCTGCGGCGGCAGTTGCTGAACGTGGCGTGCCCGTGTTTGCGTGGAAGGCGGAAAGCCTCGAAGAATATTGGTGGTGCACCGAACAGGCGTTGACCTTTGGCGACGGCGTGGGTCCCGACCTGATTGTTGACGACGGCGGCGACGCTACGTTGATGTTGCACCTCGGCATTGATGCTGAAAACAACCCCGCAATCCTCAACACCTTGCCTTCGGGTGAGGACGCAGTGCAGTTGTACAAGCGCATCCAATTTGGACTCGCCGATGATCCGCAGAAGTGGCACAAACTTGCCAAGAACGTGCGAGGAGTTTCGGAGGAGACCACGACGGGCGTTCACAGGCTCTACCAAATGGCTGAACAAGGCAAGTTGCTGTTCCCCGCCATCAACGTGAACGACTCCGTTACAAAATCCAAGTTTGACAATCTCTACGGCTGCCGCGAATCGTTGGCGGACGGCATCAAGCGCGCCACCGACATTATGATTGCCGGCAAGGTTGTGGTTGTTTGCGGATACGGCGACGTTGGCAAGGGCTGCGCAAGGAGTATGAGGGGCTTTGGCGCAAGGGTTTTGGTTACGGAAATCGACCCGATTTGCGCATTGCAGGCTGCTATGGAAGGTTTTGAGGTAACCACTGTGGATGACGCGCTCCCATACGGCGACATCTACGTTACCTGCACCGGCAACCGCGACATCATCTCCGCTGAACAGATGTCGAAGATGAAGGACAAGTCAATCGTTTGCAACATTGGACATTTCGACAACGAGATAATGATGGCTGACCTCGAAAAATGGCCTGGCATCAAGAAAAACAACATCAAGCCGCAGGTGGACCAATACGTGTTCCCGGACGGTCATTCGGTGGTAATTCTTGCCGAAGGTCGCCTCGTAAACCTTGGCTGCGCTACGGGTCATCCGTCGTTTGTGATGAGCAATTCGTTTACAAATCAGACACTTGCGCAACTCGACCTCTGGCAGAAGAAGTATGAGATTGGTGTTTACCGTCTGCCCAAGTATTTGGACGAGGAAGTGGCTCGCCTGCACCTCGACAAACTCGGCGTAAAACTCACCAAACTCACTCAGGCTCAGGCTGATTACATCGGTGTAGATGTCAACGGCCCGTACAAGGCGGAGCATTACCGCTACTAACAAGTCTTTATTATTTTATTGCCTGCTATACAATGGGGGATTCGCCGCCGCAAGGTGGTGAGTCCCTTTTTTTGCAAATGTGCAGTATTCTTAACGTCTAATTAAAGTTTTGTTAATACTATAAAACTACCTTTGCAAAATTCAAAGTCAGCACTGCAAATGAAGGTATTGCTCGTATCCACATCAGACCAAAAGGGCGGGGCAGGCATCGCTTGCCTGCGCATTTTCAGGGCGTTGCGCAAGTACAGCAACGACGAGGTTGATATGCTCGTTCGCGACCGACAGTCGGACGAGCCGGGGGTGCATACCGTCAATACCAATTGGTTCCGCAGGTGCGTCAACTTCCTGAAATTCTGTATGGAGCGTGCTGAGATTCTGTGGCTTCTGAGGTTCAGGAAAAAATACCTTTACCACATCTCCATCGACAATTTTGGGGCAATGGGACTGCTCGACAATCCTCTCGTCAAGAATGCCGACGTCATCAATTTCCATTGGACGAGCCAAGGTATGCTCTCGCTCAAACAACTCGAAAAACTCCTCAATATGGGCAAGCGCATTGTCTTCACGATGCACGATATGCACTATTTTACGGGCATCTGCCATTATGCGCGGAGTTGCGAGCGTTACCTCGTGGGCTGCGGCAACTGCTATTTCCTCGGCAGGGGCAAGGGCGACAATGATTTTTCGCGCCGTTGGTTTGAGCGCAAGCTCTCCATCCAAAACCGTCAGACGATTTCGTTTGTAGGTTGCAGTCAGTGGCTTACGGATTTGGCGAAGAGGTCGAAGGTTTTCAAGGATATGCGCGTCATCAATATCCCAAATCCCATCGATACCAACGTATATCGCGCCATCGACAAGGACGACGCCCGCGAACAATTTGGAGTTACGGGCAAGTATGTGGTGCTTTTTGGTGCTTACAGTGTCAAGGACAAGCGCAAAGGTTTCCATTATCTCGAACGCGCCCTCAATTACATTCACGCCAAATATCCCGGTTATGACGACGTGATAGAACTCCTGACTTTTGGCAAGGGCGACCCGTCGATGCTCTCCAACCTGCCTTACCGCAGCAAATCGGTGGGTTACATCACCGACGAGAAGACTCTTGTGGCGTTGTATTCGGCGGCGGATGTGTTTGTGATACCGTCGTTGGAGGACAATCTGCCCAATACCGTGATGGAATCGCTGTCGTGCAGTGTGCCGTGTGTAGCCTTTGATGCAGGTGGCCTATCCCAACTCATTGACCATAAGCGCAATGGCTATCTTGCAAAATATCGCGATCATGAAGACCTCGCCAATGGCATTATGGAAATCCTCCAAGCTGTGGATCGGAATGTGATGCGCCACGCCGCCCGCAAAAAGGTAGAGGAGTACTTCTCTGAGACCGTTATCGCAATGAAGTATCGTGAGTTGTACAGGGCTGTGGCGGGATAAATGGTTCTATCGTTTTCTCTCCTCAATCCTGAATATCAATTTCTTCTCCGACAATCCTACTTCTCGTATTGTGTCGGTGCATCCGTTGACGGCAACGATCGGGATATTGTTGGCAATGCGTACCGTGGTGAGCGAATCAACTGCAAGATTATCAATGTTGTAACAATTGAGCGTTGAGTCGTTGTTGACGATTGTTATCTGTCGAAAACCTTCGTCGCCTTCACCGATGAGGGCTGGGAACACTTTTTCATGGATTTGGATGGTGTAGGGAGACGATTCGACGGTGCGCTCCACTTCGCCGCCCGAATAATACGGGTCAATTCGCATAAACGGTACGCGGAGAAGTACGGATTGCAATTGTTGTCCAAAAAGAAACGAACCCATAAGAAGAAATATCGACAGAATTGCCCAGGTTTTTGCAATGAAGTTTTTCATAGTATTGGATGTTAAAAGATTAGACGAAAGATAGTTGTAAGTCCGCCGTTGGCGCACGAACCCAAGAAAATCACCATAAACGAGTACGCAAGGTAGAGGAAAATAATCCTCGCCGAGCTTGCGCTCACTTTGGCGGACGTGCCACGGATGCGGAAGTTGAGGGCTTCTGAGGGACAATTGTCGATGCATTTTCCGCATTTGGCGCACGTGATGCCTGGTTTGTGGTTTTTGTTGATTGCCATCAACGGACATTTGGAGACGCATTTGTTGCACTTCTTGCATTTGTCTTCGTCGAGGGTAACCTCAAAGATGTTGATTTTGTTGAACAGCGACATCAACGCGCCCATCGGACAGAAGGTTGCGCACTGAATCCTCTTTTTTGTGAGGATTGGCAACACGATGCAGAGCGCAATGAAGAGGGTGTAGAAGATGATGTTTTTAATGAGTGTGGTTGCATCAACAATCCTCTCGCCTTCGGTAACGGCCTTGAACGGACAGAGCCAATTGCAATACTGCGGCACAAGGCTCTCTGCGCTCCACAACGCCATCAAAATCAACATCGCAAAACTGAAATACTTGAACGATTGATTGATGCGCTTGATGAAGGGACGAGATTTGATGCACGATGTTGCGTCGTCCCAACCGCCATAAAAACATCCCCACGAACAGAAGGCACGTCCCAACAATATCGCCGCAACAGCCACAATCACAAGCATTGAGGAGATTGAGGCATAGCCGTCGCTAAGGCTTCCTCCGAAGATGATGGTCTTTTTGATTGCCGCCGGAATTATCACCATCGTCGTTACAATGTGACAAAATGGAATGTCGCAATTGTAGATTGTTGTGGTGTCGTAATTGATTGAACCTCTTACTTCTATGAGGTTCGCCATAAAGCCCACCGCGAATAATACCGCCGACGCTCCGAAGGCGATTGCGCGGTACTTGTCGGTCTTGCCCTTGTAGAGCATCAAGAAGAATATGAGCGTGAAAAACGCCGTGCTGACAGCCCACGACAATGCTTGTGCGGTGTCGGCAAATGCAAAGTTGCCCTGCGTGGAGAATACCACGGTTATCAGGAACATCGGCAATGTTACCAAGATGCTCCGGACGATTTTTCCTGTGGTTTTGTATCTGTTTTCCATAATTATTTGTTGATTTATTGATTTGTTAATTATGAATTATGCATTATGCATTATAGAAATTGCGTTGTAGAGATACACACATCCCATAATCGCGGCGGCGTAGCGTCCGATTACTTTGAACACGGCGTTGCGGCGCGACAATCCGACAAGTGGCACGGGCAGGAAGTATGGCAACGTCCCGACGAAAAACATCGTGAACAATCCCACTGTCCGCATCAATGATTGTTCGCCCGCCGTCTGCAAAACGAGCGTTACAAATGGCGGGCACAGTGAAATTGACGTTATGAATCCCATAATCACTGGCAGAAGGCTTTCGTGATTTCTTAGGAACGTACGCAAATGCTTGTGTTTTAATGGATTGATGCACTTGCTTGAAAGTTTTCCTGCGGCAAATAGTATCATAATTAGCGCAAGCAAAAATTGTGTGGCAATCATTACGATTTTGTTGGAAACTACATCGTAAATCGCCGATGCAAACATTGCTGTAATCACCGCAGCAATCAGATAGGCGCACCATCGCCCCGACAGATACACGGCGACAAACCTCGCCGACTGCGCCACAGTGGAGCGTCGTCCCAAGAGTATCGGCAGCACGCCCGGCAGGCAGACCGATATGCAAGCAATGCCGCTACTCAATCCTAATATGAAAGTCTGTAAGTAATCCATTTGTTTGTATGATTTCTGTCCGAAGGACAATTAAATTTTTGTGCAAAATAACGATGGATTTTTCAGGTGTGCAATAGAGAGGGACGCATTACAAGGCTATGAGGGACGAAAAGTGGAATTTGGGACGAATGATGGGGTTTGGGGGACGAATGACGTGGATTTTGGGACGAATGGTGTGCGGGAATGTTGAAATTTGGGATAAAATTACCCCTCAAAATACCCCAAAACCTCAGCAATATACGTCCGCGACACCGGCACTGTGGCGTCGTGGAACTTGATTTTTAGTTTGTAACCCGAAGATGCAGAGCCGAGGATGCCTTCAACGCTTTTCATATTGACGAGGAAAGCGCGGTGGCAACGGATGACGTGTCCGCAGGGTTTTAGTTGGTTTTCCAATGTTGTGAGAGTGGAGCGGAGTGTGGTAGTGCCGTCGGCAGTGGTGATTTTGCAATAATTTTTGTCAGATTCGATGTAGAGAAGTGCGTCTGGATTGATTGTAGTTTTGTCCGATGGTAGAGACGCAAAATTTTGCGTCTCCACGGTGTGTGTGGATGTATTTTCGGTCAATCGTTGGTTGATTTGTTGCACACGTTCTATTTCGCGGCGGAGGCGGGCGTTGTCAAATGTCATATAAACGCCAACAATCAACACCGCAATCACCAATGTCTGCCACACTGCCGCCCAAAGCATTGACAATGAGGACGAATCAGGATTCAATGCCATAAAATACAGGAAGTTGCCTATCATTATCAACAATACCGACAATAAAAACGCCGTGATATTTTTGCCGTTGGAAAAAGTGCCTTCTGCAACTTCTGTTTTATAGATACGGTGCATAATTGCAGTGGGAATCACCGAACCGACATACGTAATTATGCCAAAACCAAGTAGATAGAAATATTTGCTGGCGGGACCTTCGTTGATGCCAAAAGGTTGCAACACCACCAATATCATATACACCGTCAATCCCAACGCAATCGCCACGATGTGGTAGTTGGAATTGACGGTGTGTGCCGGTGCTGTGAGATAGCGTTTTATATTATTGAGTAGCGACATTTTTATTCATCATCCTTCGTCCCCTTGAATTTGAGCCTGAATGTCAGCAACAGCGACGGAAGGAACAGCAAGTTGGTGAACATCGCCACAAAGAGCGTTATCGATACCAACAATCCCAAGGCTATCGTGCCGCCAAACTGCGACGCGCAAAACATCAGGAAGCCGCAGAGGAGTATTATTGCCGAATAGATGATGGAAACTCCGGTCTCCCTCAATGCCTCGTCAACCGATTTGGCGATGTCGCCATTGTGGTGCTCTATCGCCTGACGGAATTTGGTGAAGAGGTGGATGGCGTTGTCAACCGAGATGCCGAAGGCGATGTTGAACACCAAAATCGTGCTCGATTTGAGCCTGATGCCGCAGTAGCCCATTATGGCTGCCGTTACTATCAACGGTATAAAATTGGGGATAATGCTAATGATTACCATTTTCCAACTCTTGAACAACCACATCATACACAGCGAGATAAGGAATATCGCCAAAACCAATGATTGAACAAGATTGTCGATGAGTTTTGACGAGCCGAGCGCAAATACCACCGATGTGCCGGTAACGTCTATTTGCGCCTTTTCTGGCGGGAAATAATGGTGGATGATGGCGTTGATGCTGTCGGTAACGGACACCATGCGGATGGTGCCTACGTCGGCGATGCGGAGTTGTATGCGGGCGCGTGAGAATGTGCTGTCCACCATTGCAGACATGATATTGTTGTTGCCGCCGGTCATCTGCGCCTGCGAGCCTTTCAGGTAGTCGCTGATGGTGATAAACTCGGTCTGCATCGGGAGTTCATAAAAATCGTTGTTGCCATTGTAATAGGCGCGCTTGATGAGTTTCAGGGCGTCAACGAGCGACGTGCCGTGCGAAAGGCAGTTGAACGACGTAAGAGAATCCTCAATCGCCTCTATTTTCTTGATGGTTTTGAGGTCGAGGAGGCCTTTTTTCTTCTTGGTGTCGATGCTGATTTCCAACGGAAGTATGCCGCCCATCTCCTTTTCAAAATATTTGAGGTCGGCGTAGATGGCGTTGTCTTCGGGAAGGTCGTCCACCTGGAAACTCTCGTTGTGCATGAGCCTGATGCCGATGATTGCCAACACAACAATCGCAACCGTCGCGCCAAAAATGAGCGGTCGTTTGTTTTCGACGAGATAGACAAACTTTTCTACAATCTTGTGTACAAACTTGGTGTCGAGGTGTTTGAGTTCCTTTTCGGTGGGCGCGGCTACATAGCTGAATATCGACGGCACCATGAGCACCGAGAGGAAAAACATCGTAATGATGCCCAATGTAGCCACCAATCCAAACTCCATCAACATCGCGTTGCCGGTGATGAGGAACGTCGCAAAACCCGCCGCCGTGGTCAGGTTGGTCATAAAGGTTGCCTTGCCAACCTTAGTGATTACGTCGTGGAGGGCGCGGTACTTGTCGCCGTATTCGCGGTACATCACGTGGTATTTGTTGAGTAGGTAGATGGTATTTGGAATGCCAATCACTATCATCAACGGCGGCAACATTCCGCTCATCATCGTCATCTCGTAGCCAAACAGAGCCATTATCGCCATAGTCCACACTACGCCCACAACGACAATCAGCACTGCCCAAAGCGTGGTCTTGATGCTCTTGAAAAACATCATAAATATCAGCGTAACAATCACCAACGACAGTATCGCAAATACAATCAATTCGTCCCTGACCATAAACATCGTCTTGCTCCTGATGTGGGGCAGTCCCGAGATGTGGCTCTTGATGTCATATTTGTCCGTAAAACCATATACCAACTTCTCCATGTCGGCAATCATCACGTCGCGCTCCTTGTGGTTGATGACTTCGGGGTCGCAGGTGAGTGCCATCACGTAACAGTCGTTGTCTGTATATAAAAGGCGTTCATAAAATAGAAAATTCTTCACCGCCTTAAACATAGAATCCAATTCGGCCTGTGTAGTTGGCTTTGGGTCAAATATTTTGTTGATGACAAACTTTTTCTCGGCGGTGTCCTTTGCGAGCGTGATTGCGTTGGCGTAGGAAAGCACAGCCTTGATGCCGATTACTTTTTTGAGGCTGTCTTGGAGGGCTACGAGGTCGTTATATTTGTCTAACCTCACAAAATCCTTGTCCTCAAATGCCACTACCATCATCGAGCCGTCCTCACCAAAGGTCTTCTTGAAATCGAGAAACCTTACGTATGCTGAGTCGTGTTCGTTGAGCAATAACGCCGAAGTGTATTTCATACGAAGGTTTTTCATGTTGTAGCCCATAAAAACCGTTATGATGCCAATGACTATCAAAATGTAACGCTTGTTGCGTAGTATGAAGTCCGCTACTTTGTTCCACATAATTATTTGTTGAATTGTTGAATTGTTTCCTAATCAATCTTTGCCGTTATGCTGCCGATATTTTTGCCGTCGCAAAAGATGTCTGCCTGATAGACGCCGCCCTTGAGCACTTCGCGTGAAATTGCGTAAATCGTTACCGGCTGAGCCTTGCCGTCGTAGTTGATGGTTTTCTTGCCGGAGTATGCGATTTCGCTGCCCTGATATTTGAAATATCCGAGGTTTTCGTTTTTGAGGATTTCGCCGTCGGGCTTCACGATGCGGAGATAGACATCTTTTTCGCCGGTCTTGGTCATTTCGTTTTCGTTGATGGTGAAGGTAACACGGAATTTCTGCGTCTTGCTGATGCGCGAAGTCTCGTTGTCGCGGTCGTTGAGGGCGGAGAGTTTCATCGAGACCGCCTTCAATGCCTCGGCGTCCTTTACGCGCATCTGCAACGAATCCTTCACGTTGGAGAGTTTGCGGTTTTCGCTCTTGGCGTTGGAGAGTTGACCCGAAAGTCTGGTGTTTTCCTCGGTGAGCATTATGTTTTTGGTGTTGAGGCTGTCAATCTGAACCACAAAACTGCGCATGATGGAGCGCATAGTTTCGAGTTCCGCCTTGTATCTTTTGAGGGAGTCGCGGTTGGACGCCTTGGTGCGGCGCAGGTTTTCCATAAGTTCCACGACCTTCGCCTTCTGTTCTTCGAGCTGGGCGTTGATGGTGTCGTTGTCGATTTTTAATTGGTTGTAGTCGTCAACGAGTAGGCTCATCTCGTGGCTGAGCGAGTCTTTCTCCATATTACCAATTTCGATTTGGCTGATGAGCCGTTCCGACTCCTTTTTATTATTGTTCATAACGACAAGGAGGGCAATGATTCCCGCCGCCTCCACAATCGTCATGGCGAGCAAAAGCTTGTTGACGCCCCCGCCGTTGGTATTGTTGTTTTCTTGCATGATATGTCTTGTTAATTAATTCTGCAAAGGTAATAATTATTTCGGTAGTTTTTTTTTAATGTATGCAATTTTTTGATTTTTTAAAGGTATCTAATCGTTAATAAAAAAAATCCCGACGCAACCGATTGTTGCAGCCGGGGATTTCTTGTGGGGTGGGGGAGGGGTTAGTGTGTGGATGGCATTATCTTGTTGCCGCCGATGGTGATGTACGACGGAAATTTCATCACCGAGCCGCCGATTGTGAAATACGGCTTGATGGAGAGTTTCACGCGTGAGGCGTCGGCGTTGTTGGTGGCGAGCCCGCAGCCAAAACTTACAAGTTTGTCGCGGGATTCAGATTTGAGAATGTCTAAGAGGTCAATCGTGAAACCTATTGGCATCATCACCTTTTGGTTGGCACCTACGGAAACTTGCTTGGTCATCGAGCCTGCCGTCATCTTCACGTCGTCAATCCACAAAATGTAATCAAAACCATCGAGACGAGCCGTGGTCGTGTTGGGATTCTTGACATCCACATTAACATTTAGCGTCAATGGGAACGACTTGGAAGTGATGGCGTTAGCGAGTTTCAGTGCATCCGTTACTCCAAAGTCCTTGATGCCTTTCTTTGTGTTGACGTTGATGCCGCAGAGCGACACGTCTGTAACGCTGTTGAAGTCAAAATTGCACTTTGCAAAATTGGTCAATCCCGACAATGCCGAGCATCCGGCGATAATGCCCATCACCAACAACAATGCGAGAGTAATAATGATACTTTTTTTCATAATTGTATAGTTTTAATTAATTCATAAGTCGCTTCGCGAGAAATCTTACAAATCTTATCAAATCATACAAATATTAATTTGAAAGATTTGTAAAAATTTGTGTAATTTCTGTCCGTTAGGACACCCAAAAAAACAATTACTTGTCCCTATTCACGACGTAATCGGCAAGCATAATGAGCGATTTCTTGGCGGCGGAGTCGGGAAAATAATCCAATAATGCAACAGCCTGATTCTTAAATTCTTCCATCTTCTTCACAGCATATCCCACGCCGTCGTATTGATGAACGAGATCAACGATTTTTTGGATGTCGTCGCTTGATTTCGACTTTTTGCCAAAGATGCTCATCGCCTTTTTACGCTCAATGAACGACGCCTCGCCGACCGCGTGAATGACGGGCAGGGTGAGTTTGCGCTCCTGAATGTCGTTGTATTTGGGTTTGCCGATGATGCCGGTCTTTTGGTAATCGAAGAGGTCGTCCTTGATTTGGAACGCCATTCCTATCAACATTCCAAAATCCTTCATCTTGGCGACAGCTTCCTCGCTTGCGCCGCTACTGTACGCGCCCGCCTCGCAACAAGCCGAAATGAGTGCGCCGGTCTTTTTGCGGATGATGTTGTAATACGATTCCTCGTTGATATTGAGGCGGTTCGCCTTTTCCAACTGTTCGAGTTCACCCTCCGACATCTCCCTCACAGCTTGCGAAACAATGCGCAGAATGCCCGTCTGCCCGGTGTCGAGACTGTGCAGGAGACCTTTGGCGAGAAGGTAGTCGCCGGTGAGCACCGCCGTCTTGGCCTTCCACAGCGCAAATATTGAGAAGAATCCCCTCCTGTAAAAACTTTCGTCCACCACGTCGTCGTGCACGAGGGTTGCTGTGTGCAGGAGTTCGATGAGTGATGCCGCCACCATAGTGGAATCCGTAACGCCGCCCGCCACCTTGCACGATAGAAATACGAGCATCGGGCGCATCTGTTTGCCCTTGGCGCGGAGCAAGTAACGAATCACAAAATCGAGCATACGGCTGCCTGAGCGCATCGTGTCCCTGAAATAGGGTGCGAAACGCTCCATCTCCTCTTTGATGGGTGCTTTTATTTGGTCTATTGCCGACATCCTTGTTTTTTCGCAATTTTTGTTTGAAATCAGAAAACAAAATTATAAATTTGTTTCGACAAAAAAACTTTATTCACTCAAAAAGCGCATTTCGCTATGAAAAAAATATTTTTGAGACGCTCACGGCACAAAATTATCGCCCCGATGCCCATCGACCGGGACGATTTTTTTGATAAGGTTTGCCGCGCCCTCGATGGCAGCGGTATGCGCCGCGTGTCTGATGGCGAAGTGCTTTTGGATGTAAAAAACCGCGTCCTGATGGTCTCCTACGGTGTCAAGATTGAGGTGAGGCACAGAAGGGTGAGGTATAGTTTTGGCTCGGAGGCAGTGGTGATGGCGATTATATTTATGGTTTTTGGCGGGATGCTGTTGTTCAACGGACGTTTGGACACTTATCTGTTTTGGGCGGCGGTTTTGGGCGGGATTTTGTTTTGGGCTGACAACGCCTTGACCGACAGCCGCATCGACAATGCCATCAGAAGTTGCATTCCCAAACCCGAAGACCCGCCCGCCGCCGAGCCCGACCCAACGTGCAGCATCACTCAACAATACACTTGCCCGGCGTGCCACTCGTTTTTGTCAGGATTTGGCGACGCTTGCCCCGAGTGCGGCATCTCGCTGTCTTACAGGCAGGAAAGCGTCAGCAATTACAAGGGGTACAGGTTTAAATATTTTCTGAAATCAA
>ODAI010513906.1_pt1 | contig 28165 bp, 25 predicted proteins | sample 1539321 | NCBI WGS metagenome assembly ODAI01 (sample SAMN02144231, study PRJEB22623) | gut metagenome | biome: sheep rumen | host: Ovis aries | place: New Zealand
GATGAATTAAAATTCTTTATTGAAACACAAAAACAAATTACTGTTCTTAAAAACTTTACGGCAAGTTTAATGAAAACAGCTAATATAGAATATCTTGATGACAATTTTAATCCCGCAAAAATTGTAACACCTGCTCAAGATAAAACAGAAGCTAAAAATAATAAAAAATAGGTTATTTTATATAAAAACGCACTGCAGAATGCAGTGCGTTTTTATATGCATAAGGGAAAATATGAATTTAGAAAACGAAATTTTTATCAAATACACTCCGAATTATAAACTACTAAAAAAAGATAATATAAAATTTGATAAAAATTATTTTTATATTGAAAAACTTTTTATGAACGGTGATTTTAAAGCGACTGTTAAAATATCCGCAACCGGTACCGTTAGCGGAACAGTCTTTGATATGGAGAATAATGAAGAATTTTTGCCTCTCAGGGTTGAACATTCTGAAGGATCATATATCGGAACCGTTAGAGAAGAATATATAAAGCTTCTTACATCAATTCGAGATAAATATTTTTGTGAAAAATATTTTGTATCCGCTCAAGGAAATCGAATTGCGGAATTAATAAATAAAAAATACGGCGATAAACCTGCTTTTATGTGGGAAGATTATCCAACCTTCGGAGTTTTTAAAAATTCCGAAACCGGCAAATGGTATGCTCTTATCATGTATATAAACAAACAAAAACTCAACGAAAACGATGATTCTATGATTGAAGTTATGAATATAAAACTGGATCAAAACAAAATACCTGAATTAATAAAGAAGGATGGTTTTTTCCCCGCTTATCATATGAATAAAAAATATTGGATTACATTATCATTAGATGACATTATAAATGATAAGGATATTATGAAATACATAGATGAGAGTTATCAATATACTATAAAAAAGAAAAAAGCAAAATAACCGTTAACGTTTATCCTTTGCTCACTGTTGAGTTTTATTTCTAAATTTGGTATAATCAGGAAGAAAAGTAGTAGAAGAGGAAGTTTTATTATGAGTAATATTGTTATTTATTCAACAAAGCCTGCTCCTGACATTCAAGCAGTATTAGCAGATATAGATGAAGCAGACGTTAAAGTTATATCAATTGACCAAATAAAAGATTATGCAATAGTTAATCCGTCATTAATGATTATTGAAAATATAGACATCGTAAAAGATGCACTTATGACAAATAAGTTTCCTTGTCCGATTTTATTTTTCGGTCCTGTCAGAAAAGATGTTACAGTTAGGGCGGAAGGATATGATTTTATTGAAGATCCTTCAAAATCTGATGAACTTCTTATTAGAGTTAAAGCTTTATTAAAGATAAAAGAATACAAAGACAAAGTAGAAAGAGTTTCAACTACAGATGATTTAACCGGCTTGCATAACAGAAAATACCTCCAAGAACGTTTAGAAGAAGAAATCTCTCGCTCAAGACGTTACGGAACCAAGTTATCATGCATCCTCTTTGACTTAGACTTTTTCAAAGTTGTCAATGACATGTATGGTTACGAATGGGGTGATATTTTACTTAGAAATATCGCAAATAAGCTTGATGCAATGATTCGTAAAGAAGATATATTAACCAGATATGGAGACGAAGAATTTTTATTGGTACTTCCAAATACTTCTGAAGAAAATGCATTCCTGTTTGGTGAAAGATTCAGAAGAGAAGTTGAAAAAATGGAATTCATTCCTGCAGGAGAGGAAGAAGCCCACAGGGTTACCATTTCCGGAGGCATTTCAACATATCCTTGCATGAAGGATGTCGATGAAGATGCAAATACTGTTATTCGTTATGCAGAGCATGCTTTATATAACGCAAAACACAGAGGTAAAAATAAGATTATACAATTCTCTCAAATGAATTTGGAAATGTAAATTAAAAAAAATAAAACAAAAAAAAATGCCTGTCGAAATATTCGTCAGGCATTTTTATTTAATTCTATTTATAGACACCACTGCAAGATTATAGTAAAATATTAATGCGAATAAATTTTAAGGAATGAAAGAATGAATAAAAGATTGATTATATTAGGGATTTTAATTTTAGGAATTGCAATAGTCGGTAAATTATTATTTGTTGCCTGCAAAAATATTAAGGTAGATGAGTTTCACAAAGCTGCAATAATATTTGCAGTAGACTCTTCTGCGTCAAATCAAAAGAATTTACCTGAACAAATCAAATATTTAAAATCACTTTGTTCAATACTGGATCCTGAGGATGAAATTAAAATTCTAAAAGTATCGGAAACATCCTATTTGATTTATGAAGGCTCTCCATCGAATACAAAAGGTATAACAAAAGCAGTGGAAGCGTTTACACAATATAATCCCAATGACTACGGAACGGCATACGGAGAAGCTATAAAAAAAGCTTTTGATCATTGTTTGACAATGAAAAAAGAAGGATACGTTCCGGCTGTTGTAATAATAGGTGATTTAGAAAATGAAGGTGCTGTTGAAAAACAAATTAACTGGGATACATTACCGGAAAATGTCAAGGGGGTAAAAGAATACGTACCTGAGATTTCAATGATGTTTGTATACGCTCATCCGGCAAAATTGGATATGGTTAAAACAAAGCTGGGTCCTGTTTTGGGTGAAAAAAAGCTTCTTGTTGCAAATGAAACTGGGTTGGATAAAGTTAACAGAAGATTTTTAGAAGCAATCGGAAGATAGTTTTTAAATGGAAAGCGGAAAATAGTAAGCAGGGTGCGGTGTCCCGTACCAAAAAACGTAAGTTGGGGTCTCTATCCCAACAACAATGAAAAATAAACAAATGATTACTTAATTTAATATAAAAACTCACTTAATCACTCAATCACCAAGTGAGCGAAGCGAACGAAGTCACTTAGTCACTGACAACATTATTAAAGGGTAATAAAAGCAGGTTGAGGTTTCTACCCCAACAACATGGAACAATTCGTAAACTTATAATATAGGAGAAAAAATAAATGGCATTTACAATAGTTACAAAACATGGAGAAAAAACATTCGCCGATAAAGAGTTAGTAAATATCTCATCCAATGTTAATGCAGATTACTGTATAGATTTAGGCTTTCAGTTTGTACTGACAGTTCAATGTGATACAAAAACCGGTAAGTGTGTTTTGTTAAATCAATTTAATAATAAGAAGTTTTTATTTAAAGGAAAAAATTTACCTCCGCAACTTGAGATTGAAAAAATTTGTAAAATTATGGTCGATGGAAACGACGAATTTATTACAATAAAAGTTCTTAATGAAACTACAACAAGAAATATATCTGAAGAAGACTTATCAGAAAATGATATAAAATCTATTTATGGTGACGATGTAAATGCGGCTGCAAAAATAATGATAGAAAAAAGAAAAAACGAGATTGAGAGAGCCAGAGTCGGTATTATTAAAGAAGTAGGCGCAAGGATTAACGATTTAAAACGCAAAATCTCTCATAATTCTAAAGGCGGGATTTTTTTACATATAGCATTATTTTTCGCATCATTAGTTTGTGCCTTTGGTGTATCAAATTATTTAACCGGCTTACCTCTGAAAGATGCCGGCGCGGTTATTCAAATGCCAACAAATATGAAGTTGATTTTTGTATATACAGCGATAATCTACGGAGTTGGTTTAATTCTTAAACAAGGTGTTTATAATTATCTGCAAAACAGATTAGGCAACGATTCTACCACTTCAAAACTTGCAGAAGGTGTAATGGTAATCTCTTCGTTGATATTTTACGCAGCAATATATTTAATTAACGTTCTTTATTACATAGCTCCTAAAACGTTTCCAATGTTTGCTGTTTTAATATCTTTATTCTTTGTGGGAACAGCAGCAACACTTGCAATTGCTTGCGGATATTATAAAAATTCAAGTGTAGAATTAAAAAGTGAATTGAATACCATTGAATACAGAGAAGATTTTGAACACGTTATTAAAGAATATCAGCAATGGATTGAAAGATATACAAATACTTTAAGTCCTGCAAAAATCAGAAATATTAAAGACAAACAATTTATGCTTCAAATAAAATCATTCGGAGAAATTGTTTTAGGATTTATTACAGCACCATTTTTGGCATACGGTGTTTCAAATACTCTTGCGATGTGTTTTCCTGAAGCAGCAGGCTGGGTAAGAATTTCCGGCTTAAGACTAAGTCCTGTATTTTTAGTCCTTGCAACTTTTTTGATTATATTTGCATTTTTTGCATTCGCTAATGCATTTTTAAACAGCAAAAAAATAGCAGGTTCTAACGTATTAAAACAAGACGGTTTTAGTAATTATCTTCAGCATGGGGTAGAAATATACGGAATTGAGGGTGTAAACAGACTAAACAGAGAAATGCGCCGCTCATTTCTTATAGGATGCATTATTATCGGTATTGAATTTACAATGAATGCTTCATACTTTATGGGAGAAATGGGCGGTGACTTAGGCGGAATGCTATTGAGCGGACTTGCTGCACTTGTCCCTACAGCTCTTTTAATAGCAGAAACATTTATGTTAAGTTCTACACAATTTGAATCATTTGCGTGTGATGAATTAGTGGCAAAAATTGACAGAGTGTAAAAACTATAAAAGTATTTATAACTCTGCATGTAATTAAATAGAACTTTCTTTGATTTCATGGCGGATTAAAATATGAAACTATTTTTACAAATATTATTAATACTAACAATTATTTTAACAATATCTATATGCGTAATTCAGCCTGATTTGCATAAAAATGTTATTGTATATGATTCCGCATATACACTTGTTTCAGAAGAAGAAGTAAAAACAGAAACAAAACAAGTTCCTGTCATGGAGATGCCGATTAAACCGATTGAAAAAACTATTATTGCAGAAAGAAAAACAGAACCGACTGTAACTACAAAAAAGATACAGGCAAATAACACAAAAAAACAGTCAGTAAAAACTACATCTCAAAAAAACGTAAAACAAGCAGCAACACCGGCTACAAAAACGGTAACAAAGCCTAATACAGTAAAAATACAAAAATCCGCAGAAACAGTAAAAACGGTTGAACCTAAACAAACTCATACACAACAAATAAAGGAAGAGAAAAGTATACCGGCCGTTAAAACTTTAACCCAACAAGAAGAAACGATTGCCTGGAACAAGTGGCGCTCGACTTTAACGAATCAAATTATGCAGGATACAAGGCTTCCTAACATTCCTAACGGAACCGTTTTTCAATTTTCTTTTACAGTAGATAAGTACGGAAAAATAACAAACGTACAAACAGGAGCAAATCCTGCAAATTATACACCATATGCAATACAATATATCGCACCTGTTATAAGGTCATATCAAGGGAAATCAATACTGAACTTCCCTGAAGGAACTGCCAGAACTTTGACACAGGTTACGGGAAAATGGAGAATCTCTAGTACGGAAAGGTATAGCACTCCTCAGGACTATAATGATTTGGAAAAAGTTTTAAAATAATATTATGTACACAGCAACGGATAATTAACAAAACGATGACAAAAGTTATTCTTACAGGCTTAGGCGCAGTCGGACTCACATATGCGGTAAAATTTAATAACAAATGTGATTTTTTTGTGTTGGTAAATAAAGAACGTTTACAGAAATATAAACTTAATAAGCCTGTATTTAACGGAGAAGAACAAAATTTTAAATACATTCTTCCTGATGAAAAATTTGCAGCAGATTTAATTATAATCACAACAAAATCAAACGGATTAGATTCTGCAATAGCTAACATAAAGAATTTTGTAACAGAAAAAACCAGAATAATATCTTTGATTAACGGCATATCATCTGAGGAAAAAATTCTTCACGCATATCCGGATGCAAAAGTTCTAAAATCATATTTTATCGGTCATAGTGCTGTTAGGAACGGCTACTCTGTTGAACAGGACGGAATCGGAGAAATTGTTACAGAAAAAGATGATTTTATAGAAAAATTATTTACTGATTTGGGAATTAATTATTCAACTCCGGATGACATTGATTATTCTATGTGGCTTAAATTTACATTTAATATTTTCTCTAACCAGGTATCCGCTATTATGAATATGAATTTCGGAGAACTTAAAAAGAACAAATCTTTTATAAATTTTGCAAAAGAAATAGTAAGAGAAGTGCGGCAAATTGCAGAATACAGAGGAATAAAAAATTTAGAACATCTTGAAAGAGATGCAATTAAATCATTAAACAAAATGTGTGATGAAGGAAAAACATCCATGCTTCAAGATATTTTAGCAAACAGAAAGACGGAAACGGACATTTTTTCAGGTGAAATAATTCGTCTTGGCAGACAATACGGGATTGAAACTCCATACAATAAAGTTTTATATGATTTAATTAAAATAAAGGAGGAAGCTAATGAACACAGCATTCATACCCGTTAGAGGCGGGAGTAAGTCAATTCCTTTAAAAAATATCAAAGAATTAAATGGTAAACCTCTTGTATACTGGACAGCTTTAGCTGCACAAGAAGCAAGTTGTATTAATAAAATCGTTATTGCCACAGACTCGGATATAATAAAAACAACCGTCCTAAATTTTGGATTTAATAAGTTAAAAGTATTTGACAGGAGCTTAGAGAACGCTTCAGACACCGCTTCCACTGAAAGCGTAATACTTGAATACATTGAAAAAATGAAGCCGCAGGACAACGACTTGTTATTTTTAATACAAGCAACATCACCATTATTAAAATCAAAGCATATCGATGAAATGTATAAAGAATTTTGCAAAAATGATTCAGATTCAATGTTTAGCGCAGTAAGAGAAAAACAGTTTCACTGGATAGAAAAAAACAACGGCATTGAACCTATAAATTATGATTATAAAAATCGTCCCAGAAGACAAGATTTTAACGGTATTTTGGCAGAAAACGGCGCATGTTACATCAATTCCGTAAAAAACATAAAAGAAAACAAGTGTCGGCTTTCAGGGAAAATATCTGCATACGAGCTTCCTTCATTCACAGCCTATGAGATAGATGAACCTGCCGATTGGATTATTGTTGAACAGCTTATGAAGAATTTTTCAAATTAATTGTAACAGGAATAACATTTTTTTGATAAAATAGTAGTCATATTAAAGGTGTATTGTGGCAGTATCGTATCCGAATCAATATAGAAATTATTGTTCTTTTGATGAACATGTATATAAAAGAGCTGAAAAAGGGGAACAGCAGCTTCCTGTAATCAAGGAAGAACTCAACCATCCCAAAAATGAAGAACAAGTAATTGAAGATTTATTTGTCTTAAATTTAATGCTTGATAAAGGAGTTGAAAAATCTAAAATAGCGGATTTGTACCCTGAACTTTCCAAATATAACAACACAAAATCTCCAAACGTACAAACTTTTTTAGCGGGAATATACCGAAAAACAAAAATTCCTGATGCATTCGGTCCTCTTGTAAAAATGCTCATACAAGACTCTGTTAATCCGCATAAAGACACCCATTTTGACCCGACAGAAGAAATAGGCGGCGCAATATTGGATTATATTGCATAACTAATCCTAAGACAAGATTCTAAAATTTTAATTATTTGTACTATAATAATATTGGAGAATTTATGTCAAATATATTTGAAATTATATTTATTATCGCAGCAATAGTACTTGCGTTATCGTTATTTATAGCAAACATTTTGTTCTGCAAAAACTACAGGGATATTTTATCAAAATACACTCCTGTTATTGCTATATTTCTAATATTATATTTTTTATCATGCTTATCAATGATAATTATCATTCCGCAAATTACACATAAACTTATAATGACACTTTTTGCAGCATCACCGTTTATAATAGGAAAATTTGTTACTTATAAAAAGTTAAAATACTATAGCATAATTCAGATATTATGTGTTATATTGAGTGTAGTATTTGTATTAATGATTTAGGTTAAATCAAAAGATGAGAAAAGCATTAACTAAGCTATTTGCATTCATATTAATTTTATCATTATGTCCGGAGCAAGTTTTAGCTAAACGCAATGTTAAAATGATTGCTGACGTGGATTCAAACTTTACAATTAAAAATCAAGATTTACCTGAAGAAATAAGCTTTAGAATATCTAAATCAAAAACAATCCCGAATGTTATATCAATACCGGAAGGCTCGTTGATAACATTGAAAATAATAAGAGCACAAAAAGAATTAAGATGGCATAAAAGCGGGTTAATTTTATGCAAGATGGAAAGTTATACACCTGAAATTACCGATATACCTATAGATGTTTCCGATAAAGATATATATCTTTTGGTAAGAAAATATGAAGAAGTTGATAAAAAAGAAGCTGCTATATTAGCAACTGAGATAATTCTCACGCAAGGAGCTGCTATATTTGCTCCGGGAGTTGATATCGGATACTTTTTTATAAAAGGAGCTATTCAAAGAAAAAAACACCCTAACTGGTTTAAAGCAGGTGTCCATAACGCATATGAAAACTCTATATGCTGGTTTTGGCTAAAAGGGAAACAAATAGAATTAGATGATGATGATCAAGTTCAAATAAAAGATATAAAAGCTGAAAAAGTTGACAAATTAATAACAAAAATTGATAAAAGGAATGCCAGATTTGAGCGGCAAGCAGCAAAAAGAATTGCAAAGCATGACAATAAAACTTTAAAACGCCAAATAAAAAATGAAGAAAAACTGGTTGATTGTTCTGTTGTTGAAGAGGCTATAGAAAATGTTGTTGTAGACAGAAGTGTTCTTGCAGAAATTGTAAATACTAATTCTATCGACGAAAAATAAAATCAATGTTATAATACAAAAAAGGATTAAAATATGAAAAAGATTATCTTACTATCACTTCTTTTGGTTCCGTTATTTGTTTTTGCAGAAGATCAGACCTTTGTTGTCGAAGGTGTTGAGGAACCCCAATGGAAAGACTTTGCTCCTGTAGCTTATGTTGATGTTAAAGAGCCTAAAGGGCTTGTAAAATTTAATGATGTAATTGCATACTGGTACAAAAGAAAAGTCGAATTTGATAACGGAATAGAAAATTGCAGGACTGTTGAAAAAACAGAAGACAGAATTGCTTGTTATCAGGATTTGAAAGTTAAACAATATCAAAAAAACAGTGATTACAATGCCCGTATAGAAGCAATGGAAAGAGCAAGAATGAATCCGCAAGCTGTTCAAGATTCCACAATGAACATGTATCCTATAAACGGTTTATTAAATAATTTTTCAAAATTTCAACCAAATGAACTTCAATAGAAAATAATCATTATTTAATAATTAAAGATGGAGTACATTGTCTTTTAAGTATTCTAAAACATGGTTTAGGGCAATTGAACGATGGGAAATAGTGTTTTTTTCTCCTTCCGAGAGTTCTGCCATTGTTCTTGTGCTATCTTCCAATAAAAAAATCGGGTCATACCCAAAACCGTTTTTCCCTCTGGCTTCATCAATAATGCTTCCGCTACAGACTCCTTGATACTTGTATTCAACATTACCGGCAGGGTTTATAAGAGTCATTACACAAGTAAAATGAGCCCTTCTATCATTTATTCCTTTCATTTCCATAAGAACTCTTTTTATTCTTAATTCGGGTGTTTCAGCATATCTTGCGGAAAAAATTCCGGGTTTTCCGTCCAATGCATCAATACAAAGACCTGAATCATCTGCCAAAACCCAGGATTTTGTAACATCCCACGCTGCTTTTGCTTTTATATATGAATTTTCTTCAAAAGTCTTTCCGTCTTCTACCGGATCAAAATCTTCAGGAGGGAGAATGAATTCAACCTGCAAACCTTTTGATTTTACTATATCATTTATTTCTTGTACTTTGTGTTTATTTGAAGAAGCTAATACTATTTTCACTTTTTACTCCTGTATTCTTAGTTTACAAAACATCTGACAGCATTTTTTTTATAACAATAAGGGCAAGACAAATAAAATCTGCACATAAAGTCCTGAAAATACTTTAAAGATACTATTGCCTTACCCCACCTATAATTATATGGACATGAGGCATGAAAATCTCTAGCCCAATCGAATAGATTTGAATAATTCATAGCTCATCATTATTTCCTAATCTCTATATTAGCATAAAGTTCAATGATTGTTTACTAAATAAAGATTAACATAGTAAAGAATCCTCATCGCTCAAACCTTCCCCTCTCTAGTCAACTTTATTTAATTAACTAAAGAGGGGTTTCTTTAATCAATGATGAAATGTGTACAAAAAATTATCAAATTCTCTGTTTAAAATCCTCAAACCTACTATTCTTTTACATTTTGTTTATGATAATATTAAAAAGTAATTAAGAGGGATTTTATTATAAAAAAGGAGAATTATGAAAGAGGCTTATTTTCCACAAGAAATAGAAACTAAATGGCAAAAAATTTGGGAAGAGCAAAATACATTCCATACACCGGATGATTCCGATAAACCAAAATACTATGCCTTATCGATGTTCCCGTATCCGTCAGGGAAATTGCACATGGGACACGTAAGGAACTATACAATTACGGATGTTATAGCAAGATTCAAAAAAATGCAAGGTTATAACGTGCTTCATCCTATCGGATGGGATAGTTTTGGATTACCCGCTGAAAATGCCGCAATGAAGCATGGTGCTGATCCTGCTAAGTGGACTGATGAAAATATTGCATATATGACAAAACAGCTAAAAATGCTTGGACTTTCGTATGATTGGCAAAGAGAAGTTACAACTTGCAAGCCTGAATACTATAAATGGACTCAATGGCTGTTTTTACAATTATACAAAAAAGGACTTGCGTACAAAAAAGAAGCAGCCGTAAATTGGTGCGATAAATGCGGAACAGTTCTTGCTAATGAACAAGTTATAGATGGTAAGTGCTGGAGATGCGATTCTGTTGTAGAAAAGAAATTCCTTTCACAATGGTTCTTTAAAATTACGGATTATGCAGAACAATTATTGCAAGATTTAGATAAACTTCCGGGATGGGGGGATAATGTTAAAACAATGCAGGCAAACTGGATTGGCAAATCTCATGGTGCAATATTCAGGTTTAAAGTAAAAGAAATTGAAGGTCTGGAAGTACCTGTTTACACTACAAGACCGGACACAGTCCATGGTATTACATATCTTGTAGTTGCTCCTGAATACAAAGATATAGAAAAATTAACAACACCTGAAAACAAACAGGCAGTTGAAAATTATAGAGCAAATGCGAGAAAAATGACCGAGATAGAACGATTATCAACAGACAGGGTTAAAACAGGCGTCCCTCTTGGAACTCACTGTATAAATCCGTTTACAGGAGAAGAATTCCCTCTTTGGACGGCAGATTATGCACTCGTAGAATACGGAACAGGTGCTGTAATGGCAGTTCCTACGCATGATACAAGAGATTTTGATTTTGCTAAAAAATATAATTTACCGATGAAGGTAGTAATTCAGAATCCTGAGAATCCTTCTGATTGCAAAGATGCAGCTTATACAGAAGAAGGGATTTTAGTGAATTCAAATGAATTTAACGGTATGAAAAATACGGAGGCTAAAAAAGCTATTACACAAAAAGCTGTAGATCAAGGTTTTGGAGAATTTAAAACTCAATACAGATTGAGAGACTGGTTAATTTCACGTCAAAGATACTGGGGTGCACCAATTCCTATTGTATACTGTGATAAATGCGGTATCGTACCGGAAAAAGAAGAAAACCTTCCTGTAATGCTTCCTACGGATGTTGATTTCTCTGTAGTCGGAAAATCTCCGATTACAACATCTAAGACTTTTAAAGACACAACTTGTCCGATTTGCGGAGGGCATGCAACTCGTGAAATGGATACTATGGATACTTTTGTATGTTCAAGCTGGTACTACTTAAGATATTCTGATGCAAGAAATAGCGATAAGTGTTTTGATAAGAATCTTGTAAACAAATGGCTTCCGGTTGATCAGTACGTAGGCGGGATAGAACATGCTATATTGCACTTGTTGTATTCAAGATTTTTCACAAAAGCTCTTAGAGATTGCGGTCTTTTAGATTTTGATGAACCGTTCAAAAATTTACTTACTCAAGGAATGGTTTTAAAAGACGGTTCAAAAATGTCAAAATCAAAAGGTAATACGGTAGACCCTGATGAAATATTTGAAAATTACGGAGCAGATACAGCAAGATTATTTATACTATCTGATTCCCCGCCGGCTCGTGATTTCGACTGGTCTGATGCAGGCGTTGAAGGATGTTATAAATTCTTGAATCGTGTATGGAGACTTGTAAGCGAAGGTAAAAACAAGGGAAATCTCTTACGTGACTATAGATTTATCTTCCCGCTTACAAGAGAAAATGATGATCTTGTAAGAACTGTTCATATAGCAATAAAAGGTATTACTAACGATATTTCTAATGATTTTCAATTCAATACAGTAATATCAAAATACAGAGAACTTACAAATGCCATATATGATTGGCTTGGTAAAAAACGTGAACTTAACGGAGAAGATAAAAATGTATTTAGTTTTGCAGTAGAATCACTTGTAAAATTGATGTCTCCGGTTACCGTTCATATGTCAGAGGAAATCTGGCATGAACTGGGTCATGAAGATTCAATCCATGATCAAAAATGGTGCGAATGGGATGAAAATCTTGCTAAAGCAAGTAAGATAACTTTAGTAGTACAAATTAACGGCAAAGTTAAAGATAAAGTGGAAGTTGATGAAGGACTTGGTGATGAGGAACTCAAACAAACTGCTCTATCTACCGATAAAATTAAAGAACTTATCTCAGGGAAAGAAATTGTAAAAACAATTATTGTTCCTAAAAAGCTCGTTAATATAGTTGTTAAAGGTTAATATAATGTGGGCGCGGTAAATCTATGATTTACCGCGCCCTTCGTTACTATTTTTATTCGTAAGATTATATCCTGACAAGTATGTGATTGAGAGTGAATTAAAACTGTTTTTTAGTCATCCTCTTTTTATTTGCAAAAACGAATAATTCCGTTAGTAATACCTTTTGCGGCTTTAGTTATCCATTTATCATTTCTATACAAAACTGAATCCATTGGATTTGTCATATATGCGGCTTCAACCAAAACACCAATATAGTTGGTTGGTCTTATTACTGCAAAACTTGCAGTTCTAACTTCATCATCTCTTGTTCCTGCTGAATTTGTAACCTCTTTTTCCATTACTTCCGCAAGCTGTTTTGCATTGTTATTAAAATAATATACACTTGTTCCCTTGTTTTTATGAATATCCATTGGAATATCTCCAATTGAATTTAAATGAATGCTTACAAAAATGTCTGCATCATTTTTTGTTGCAATATCTATTCTATCCTGAAGCGGAAGATCCGCATCACATTCCCTTGTCATAACTACATTAAATCCCTTATCCAAAAGCATATCAGCAACCTGTTGTGCAATTTTCAGATTTATAGTCTTTTCTTCATCGCCAAGACAGCCTACCGCACCCTTCTCCATCCCGCCATGACCTGCATCTACAGCAACGGTTATGTCTTTAATATCTTCCGGTAATTTGCGAACTTTAAAAGTATATTTCCCATCTTCTAAATTTACTGTATACGTATACTTTTCAGGTTTAGGAATATTTAAATTATAAACCGATTCTTCTGATAATTCAGGATTGTAAACTCTGAATATTATTTCCTTCTCACCGTCTTCAATTGTATAGGGAAGTTTTTTTGAAAATGTAATTGTTTGAATTATTGCATTTTTATATCGTTCACTATCCATATCTATAAAATCAGCCGGACAAAAACTTTCACTTGTTATCGTTACATCTTTTTTTTCAATCCACGCTATTTTATCTTTACCTAAAACAACTCTGTAAAATGAACCCTTTGAACCGTTTACAATAATATGCGTTCCTCCAAAAAGATGTGAGATTCTGTTCAAACCGGCATCTACAGGAGTACTTCTTAGCGGTGTATTATCTTTATTTACATAAGCTTTTGCAGGTTCAAAGTCTTCTGTAGGTATAGGTTGTACTTCCGGTGTTGTTTTATAAAATTTATATATAACAAGACCATACGCTGTTTTTAATACAACTCTATTTTCACCCTCTTTTAATTTTACGGAATGCGCAAAAGCACCATTTGAAGCAGTATAAACACTTTGTCCGTTTATACTTAAACATTCCGAACTTTTTGCTTTACCGACAAAAAATGCATAATTTGAAGTTGTAATGCTCTTCTTTTCCTTCGGCAAAATTAGTTCGAACCCAAAAGCTTTTGTTGTTAATAAAAACAACGATAAAAATAATATAGAACCTCTTCTCATAAAAGCATTTTAATATAAAATTTTACTCATGGCAATTTTATGGTAGACTTAAATTATGAGCGGGAATTACGTACCACTATACAGAAAATATCGTCCTCAAACATTAGATAAACTTGTAGGTCAAGAGCATATAAAGAAAACTTTAACAAGTGCAATTGAGCTTGGAAAAATTGCGCATGCATTTCTTTTTACAGGCCCCAGAGGAACCGGTAAAACTTCAACTGCAAGAATTCTGGCAAAATCACTCAACTGCAAGAACGGTCCTACGATACATCCTTGCGGAGAATGCGAAAGTTGTAAAGATATAGCAAACTCAATTCCTATTGATGTAATAGAAATTGATGCAGCAAGCAACCGTAAAGTTGAAGACACACAAAACATCTTAGAAAAAATTCAATATGTTCCCGTTAACGGAAAATATAAAATATACATTATAGATGAAGTTCATATGCTGACAAATCATGCATTCAACGCCCTTCTAAAAACGTTGGAAGAACCGCCTGAAAATGTTATTTTTATACTCGCAACGACAGAAGTACATAAAGTTTTAGACACAATTAAGAGCAGATGTCAAAGATTCGATTTTAGACGTATTACGACAGAAGATATTGTAAAACACTTACGATACATATCTGATGAAGAAAAAATTAATATTTCGGATGACGCACTTTTTACAATTGCAAAAAATTCAGCAGGCGGAATGCGTGACAGTATATCTCTTCTGGATCAACTAAGTTTATTGGGTGTATCTAAGGAAATTACTTCTGATGATGTTAATGCAATTTTAGGAAGAATCTCTTTTGATGTTTTGCATAAATTAAGCGAAAAAATAATTTCTTCATCCCCAAATGAAGCAATCGAAATCTTAAATGAAATATATAATGCGGGAAATGAACCTCTGCAAATATTAACTAATTTATCAGAATATTTTAAAAATCTTCTTATTGTGAAAAATTGCAAAAAGGACTTGCTGCCTGAATTAACAGGTTTAAACGAACCGCAGATTGAAGAAATTATAAAACAAAAAGATAACTTGGAAACACAGCAGATTGTATTTTTATTAGAAAAAATTACATACTACATAAAAGAAGTTAAATTGGCTTCAAATCAGCATTTATGGCTTGAAGTCGGTATGATTGATTTGGCTAATATGACCGAAAATACAACTCTTTTGGATTTGCAGAATAGAGTGAAAGCACTTGAGTCAGGCAGCACTGTATCTTATCAACAAACTCCCAAAATGCCTGTTGAGCATGCCGCCGTTACAAGACCGGCTCCTATCCAGCCTGCTCAAGACAGAATATCAGATACGAAACTTGAAAACAAGGCTGTATCTACTGTTGCAGATATAAAATCAACGGAATCGGCTGAATTTGTTGATTCACATGAAGCATTCACTCCTCCTCCCATGTCTAAAAAATCTGACGAAAAAGACATACACTCTTTATGGGAAGTACTTTTGGCAAATATTAAGAGCGCTCCGGCTAAAGCTCTGTTAAAACAAATGGGCACTCCTGTTAAAATAACACAAGAAGAAATTATTATAACATTTAAAACAGAAAATTTTGTTTCTCAATATTCAAATACAAATAAAAAAGATTTACTAATAGAAGCAGCAAAAATTTTATTCAACGGAGCAAACACAAAAATAACAATCAGACTTCCTCAATCCGGAGATGAGAATTTGCATAAATCAACCGGCGCTTCAGTAAAAAGCGAGCAAGAAGAAAAAAAAAAGATAGCTGAACCTGAACAAATAAATACAAATTCAATATCTAAAATAAAAAATGAACCAAAAGATATTGAACCTGATTCAGAAATAAATATACCGCAAGAAAATGATAATTCTAAAATAATTGATAAAAAAGAGATAGAACGATTGGAATCCGATCAGGAAAAAATGGTCTTGGAATTATTTGACGGAAAATACATAGAATAAGCAGTAAGAGTTTGTTTAAAAATTTATTTTTACAAAAAATAAAAAATATAGTATAATAGAGCAGTAGTTATAGTTATCAGGAGGGTTTTTATGAAAGAGGAATTTACAACAAATGCTAGACGTTGGTATGACAAAGATCCGGTTTTGTCTTCTGCGATGAAAACACTTGAGGAATCTGATGACGAAACACAAATTAAAGTTGCTTTAAACTTGATTAAAATTATTACAGAGCATCACCTTTCAAGTACCGAATACGAATCTGTTGAAGATATTGTATCCGCAACAGAAGATGTATTAGATGATTCTAAACATGGAAGATGGTATGACCTGGACGGCACTCTGAGGACGGCTATAAGCTTGCTTCAAAATTGTCCTGAAGCAACAAGAAAAGTTATAGCGAAGGAAATGGCTAAAAACGTTATTGAAACAATAAAGAAAGAAGATCAGGATGATTTGGATGACGTACAGATAGAAGTTCCTGAAGAATAAAATAAAAAGTTAGTATTATAAAAAAGAATTGTTTATCCTTTTTAGGATAAACAATTCTTTTTAATTGAAAGTATGCTGTACTCTTAAACTTTTCTTTAAATCTTCCGTTTTATCAAGAAGAGTTTTTTCTTCATAAACAAAAGGTTTTTTGATATCATAAATTCCAACATTTACATTTGGCTCAACAGCAATAAGCTCTATTGGACTTTTTAATTTACGTTCAACTTGTACAGAACGCATTTTATTTTTTATGTAATCTATAAAATAAGTCAAAAGATAAATATAGTCAGGAAGAATACTAATTCCTATCGGAGATTTATCTTCTTTATAATATAAACATCTTTGTCCGATAACCTTGCATTCGTAGTATAACTTTTTCAGTCCTTCACCATATATTTCTCTTATATATGCTGTAGCACCATTTTTTTCAAGCTTTTCCTGTCTGCCTATACACATACCTTCTCCTGTATAGAAATGCCAGACATTATTTTGCCTTTTTACTACTGCCTTATTGGCAGTTAAATATTGTGCGATTGGAGATACTTTTGTCATTTTACTTTTCCGAATTTATTACTGTTTAGAAAGTTATTGCTATCTTTTCTAAAAAATTCCCTTATTTTGACTCTATTTTTGTTGATTCGTCCTTTTTAATATCAGATTTCGGTATATTTGCATCCGATAAATTTCTGATTCTTAATTCGGCGTCATGGGCTTTTAACATACTTTTCAGAAAAGTATCATTCTGCGAAAGTTTTTTAACATCTGCAAAAACAGCCTTCAATTCTTCCTCGCTCAGACCTTCAGAAGCTTTCATACATACAACCAATTTTTCTTTTCTAAAAGTAAAATATGAAGCGGCAATAATACCCCACAATAAAATTCCCTGAAAAATTCCTATCATCGGTATTTGAGAAAAATAAGAGGATGCCAGATTCCAAAATTTCATACATAACCACCCAGGAAACCAACCAAAACCTGCAGCCAAACAGCAGCCGATAAATGCCAGATATAAAATCCCTCTAAAACCCTTTATCTGTATTACATTGAAACCTTTTCTCATTCTATCATTCCGCCTTTATTAAAACTATTTACTATGCTTGATAATTTATCATTTTTAAGAATTCATCTTCATTCAATATTATAACACCTAAATCCTGAGCTTTGTCTAATTTAGAACCGGGATTTTCTCCTGCTATTACGAATGATGTTTTTTTAGAAACAGAGGAAGATGTTTTCCCTCCCATAGATTTTATTATATCACCAGCTTCATCTCTTGTCATAGTTTGTAAAGTTCCTGTTAAGACAAAAGTTTTTCCGCTTAATTCATCGCTTTTAACAGATTGTATATTTTCAAAGCAAAAACCTGCTTTTACAAATTCTTCCAATACGTTAAGATTATGCTCATTGTGGAAATATTCATAAACATTTCGGGCAATTTTATCACCTATTCCGTCAATTGCTGATAATTGCTCAATAGATACTGTTCTAAAATTTTCAAGTGTCATTATTTCATTAACAAGCAGTTCTGCTGTTTCTTTTCCGACATTTCTGATAGAAAGAGCCGTAATGAATTTTGAAAGAGGTTTCTTTTTGGATTCCTGTATTGCATTATACATGTTTGCAGCAGACTTTTCTTTAACCAAATCTAATTTTAGAAAATCGTCAATAGTTAACTTATAAAAATCAATGGGAGCTTTTACCAACCCCAAATTATAAAGTTTTTCAATAACAGAGGGTCCTACTGAATCTATATCCATAGCTTCTTTTGATACCCAGTATTCCAATTTTGATTTTAACATTGCCGGACATTTGGGATTTAGACAGTATAAGTTTACTTCTCCTTCAATTTCACTTATTTTTTCACCGCATGAGGGACAAGTTTCATTAACCTGATATACCGGTAAATTTGCATGCTCAGGAGAGTCACAAACTTTGATTACTTTCGGAATGATTTCAGCAGCTTTTTTAATAAGGACTCTGTCTCCAATTCTTACATCAAGTCTTTTTATCTCATCAAAATTATGAAGACTTGCTCTTGAAACAATACTTCCGGCTAAATTCACAGGATCTAAAACCGCTACGGGAGTTATAGCACCTGTTTTACCCACTCCTAATTCTATATCTCTTAATGTAGTAGATATTTCTTCAGGCGGAAACTTGAATGCTGTAGCCCATTTAGGAGCTCTTGACGTATATCCGAGTTCGTTTTGGTAACTCAGGTCATTTACTTTTATTACAACTCCGTCAGTTGCATAATCTAAATCAAAACGCTTTTTTTCCCATTCTTTACAAAATTCTATAGCTCCTTCTATATTATTCACTAACCTTATATTAGGGTTAATTTTAAAACCTAATTTTTTAACGTATTGAATCCCGTCCCAGTGTGTTTTTGGCTGTTTGGATGCACGTTCTATAATTGGAGTATACGTAAACATTGATAAATCTCGTTTTGCCGTAATTGAACTGTCTAACTGTCTTAATGAGCCTGCTGCTGCATTGCGGGGATTTGCAAAAGGTTTTTCATTATTTGCAAGATTTTCCTCATTTAGTTTTTCAAATGAAGATTTAGGCATATAAATTTCACCTCTGACCTCAACATCTGCATTTTCAAAGAGCTTTAAGGGAATCGCTTTAATTGTTCTGAGGTTTTGAGTTATTTCTTCTCCTGTTATTCCGTCTCCGCGAGTTGCACCTTGTATAAAAGAGCCGTTTTTATATGCAAGTGCGATAGCTAATCCGTCAATTTTTAGTTCACAAACAAGTTCAACATCGTCTCCAAACTCTTTTGTAATTCTTTCATACCACTTCCGAAGCTCATCATAGCTATATGTATTATCAAGAGAGTATAAACGATATTTATGTTTTACTTCCTGAAATCCGGTACTTATACCGCCGACTCGTTGAGTCGGACTATCCGGTGTAATTAATTCAGGGTTATTTTTTTCTAACTCCTCAAGTTCCTTATATAATTTATCATACTCAAAATCGCTGATAAGAGGATTATCGAGTACATAGTAATTATACGAGTATTTATTAAGCTCTTTTCTTAAAAAATTTATTCTTTCTTGAATCATAATTTCCCTTTTTAATATCCGCAGAATTATCTATATAAATTATAATATCACAGATAATCTTTCAGATATTACAATGGTGCAGCTTATTTATTATCAGATGATTGCTGCTGCATTTTTGCGTGAGCTCTTCTTGTATTTGAGTATGTAAGCATAGGAATTAAAACACCTAAAATTATAGGAGAAATAATTACGGTAGAAATAAATCCCGGCATAGAATTAAATCCTCTTGCTACTTTTGCAATAGTACCCTGCTTTCCTTTACCTGCATCGTTCATTAATTTTGATATTAATTCTTTTGTAGAAGCATTGTCTTCCATTTTTTCAAAGAAGGAAATTATTTTTTTATTACTGTTAGTTCTGCTTTCTTTTTTTAGTGATTCCAGCGTAAACGTTGTATCATTAAATAATTCTTTTGCATTTTTTGACTCTGCCAATATTAAACTTAAGTCCCCGCCTTTTTTATCAATAAAATTAGCAAAATTAAGCATTCTTTCTTTTGAATCTATATTACCATATATAGCTTGTAACTCGCTATTTGAAAGAATTTTTAATTTACTGTAAGGATTAATTTTGTCAATAAATCTTCTTCTAGCTCTGTTAGTTAGAACAAAACCTTTACTGTCTTCAATAAGGCTTACAAAGAATTTTTGCAGAATAGGTACTGTAAATACAACTGACAAAGAAGAAATAGTATCTCTTAACAGTATTTCATTAATTTCTGACATGTCACGTTTCCCGTTTTCGTCAATGTATGCTCTATTGTATGCTCTTATTGTCCTTGGGGCAAGTAAACCAAATAAAGATAAACCGGCAAATAAAGATGACGTAAAGTTTATTCCGGTATATTCAAACTCTCTTTTTATTAAATCAGGTACTTTATTATGTAAAAATTTACCTATTTTTGAAAATATATTTTCAGAGTTTATACCTTTTCCTTTAAATGCTATTTCTTTATTATCAGCAGTTTCCTCTTGTTTCGTCTTATTTTCTTCTTTTTGCTGTATTAAGTGAGCAGCACCGGGAGAAACATCGCTTGAAGCATATATTTTGGGAATATATGATAATCCGGCAAGAGTTGCTGCTATTGTTCCGGTATTAAATAATAAACGCTTTGTTGCAAAGTTATTTTTAATATTTTCAGCTGCAGCAGAATTAATTTCTTTAAAGTTTTTATTTCTTTCAATTGCATCAACACCAAAATTATTTATTGCCTTCAGCATTTCTGCCGTACCGTATACTTGAGGCTTCCCATCGTTATTGATAATTAGTCTGTCTATATTTTCAAGCTCTGATGTAGAATCAACTAATTTGGAATTGATTTTTTCTACCATATTATTTAATGCGTTGTTCCGTTCTTTACGGGTTTTAGAATTCGCAAATTTTTCAAATTCACTATTCAGATATTCTAATGTATCTTTAGGATTTTTATCATTTTTGACAGTATCTTTGTATACTTTTTCTAACGTTTTTTTACAAAATTCCTGTTTAAATTTGTTTTTATCATTTTTTACGGCATCAGAGAATACAGATTTTTCAAGCATTGATTTAAAGTTGTCACCCAAAGCCTGAATCAATTTAGTATTTGTAGATGTTGATTTGCATCCTTTCCCTGCCAGCCATAGCATAGCAGGAGGAACGAACATCATAAAAGGACCTGTTAATCCTTCTCTTAGCGCTACTTCTTTCCCTTCTTTATAATTAAAATGACCGGTAACTTCTTTATCTCTGTAGAAACCTGTTGCAATTCTCGGGAGAGTCATTCCCAATCCGTCTTGAATTAAGAATGACAAGAAATAACCTTGTTTTTCTATTCCCTGCATTAAAGCACCCGAAAAACCAAGTGCTCCTAATCCGACAGAAGATTTAAAAGAAGGGTTCGATTTGTTTTTATTTTTGCACAAAGGTGCCTTGCTGCTGTTGTTAATTGATGCTATTCTCAAAAATTTATCCCTATAGTCAACTAAGTGTAATATCTACACTATTATACAAATTTATTGTTTGTTTAACAAGGCTTAGTATATAAGTTTGTTATAAATGTTTACAATATATCAGTCTTTTTTATAAAATCTTCAAGCTTTTTTATAAAAACCTCTTTTGTAATTTCTGGCAAGATTTCATTTACTGTTATTATTCCGGATATCTTTTCATTAAAAAGATGTTCCAGTAATTCTCTATTATACCCGAACATAATTGAACCATGTTGAAGTATATAACCGTCTTTTCGATATTGAGCAGACCCTATAATTTTCTTTCCCTTATAGCAGACATCCGCTCCGGTAGATAGTAACATACAGTAATCAAAATGAGTTGATATTTTTTTATCTTCACCAAAATCCAACGCTACATCAAAATTTTTAAAAAAGTTAATCAGTACGCTTGAAATATGTTTATATGATTCTTTTATATTATTGCCGTTCGGAATTTTTGATATCGGAACTACACAGCTATATGTAACCTCATTATCATGCAGCAGTGCTCTTCCGCCTGTTACCCTTCTTACCACGTTAATATCATTAATTTTAGTCAAAAAATCGCTTTTTTGGTTTCTTCCTACGGATATGCATTTGGGAGACCAGCCATATAATCTAAAAACAGCACTTTCAGAAGATTTATTTATTGCATCCTCCAATAAATCGCAATCGATTTGCATATTTTCATTACCGTTATGAACGCTATACGGAATCAACTTCATTTTTTATATTCCTATTGTCTGCTGCGTGCTTTTTTTAGTAAAGCATCGTCGTTAGCGTGTTCTGCAAGCGGTGCAGGGACAAATAAATCCAAATACCTTCTGATTGCATATTGATCAGTCATTCCTGAAATATAATCTGTTACAATTTGCGGAATCTCTTCCTGTGAATAATAAGAAGCCAGCATTTCCGTATAATACTCATAAAGAGATTTAATAATATTTTTTGCTTTTTTCTCCTCAGCTTTTGCAACGGGATCTAAATATACATTATCGAACATCCAAGTTCTTAACTTGGTTACATAAAACCAACCCTCTTCTGACATAGAAACTTGAGGTTTTTCATAAGAATTATTTATTACATCAGTTATCATTTTCCCGAGACGTGTTGACTGGTTTGAAGAAAAATAATCTACACAATCTTTTGGTAAATCGTTTTCTGAAATTATTCCTGCTCGTACGGAATCTTCAATATCATGATTTATATACGCAATTTTATCTGCATATTGAACAATTTGAGCTTCAGGAGTTTTTGGCTTATAACCCCAGGTGTGAGTCAGTATGCCGTCAATTGTTTCTTGACACAAATTCATATCCTCCAGCACCTCTACAACTCTTACGGATTGCAAATTGTGATGAAACCCGTTTGGAAGCAAGGAATCTAATGTTCCTTCACCACAGTGGCCAAAAGCGGTATGACCTAAGTCATGCCCCAGAGAGATTGCTTCTACCAAATCTTCATTAAGTCTTAGCGCTCGCGCCATTGTTCTTCCGATTTGAGAAACCTCAAGAGTATGTGTCAGTCTTGTTCTGAAATGATCATTATAAGGAGATAGAAAAACTTGTGTTTTATGCTTTAGTCTTCTAAAAGATTTTGAATGAAGAATTTTATCCCTGTCTCTTTGAAATTCTGTTCTTATTTCAAATTGTTCATCCCGCGAGCGCTTTCTGCCTTTTGAATCTTTGCATTTGGTTGCAAAAGGGCTTAACAATTCATACTCTCTCTCTTCTAATTGTTCTTTTATACTTTTGATTTCTGTATTCATAACTGAATTATACAAAAACAAACATCTTTGTAACTACCCTAAATGTTGTATTTTAAAGGCAAATAGTGTATTATAGAACTAAGAGGGAGATTTTTATGGAGATTTTTAATTTAGACTTTTTAATCAGATTAACGGTCGCACTTGCATTAGGTTTTACTCTTGGATTAGAAAGAGAACTCACAAATAAGTATGCAGGGTTGAGAACACATATTCTTGTTTGTTTGGGGGCATGTGTTTTTACACTCCTATCTATATATGGATTTCCGACATTTGCTGCGGGAGACAACGTAATTGTTGATCAAGCAACCGGTATAAGAGATACTGCAAGAATTGCCGCTCAAATAGTTACAGGTATCGGTTTTATCGGCGCGGGAACAGTTTTAAGAAATGGACCTATGGTATTTGGTCTTACTACTGCAGCAACACTATGGATGGCAGCGAGTATAGGTATGGCTTGTGGTGCGGGAATGTTTGATGTTGCCGTAATATCAACAATAATTAGCGTTGGCGTATTAACCGTTATTAGAGTTTTCGAGCGTCAGTTTCTGCCCAACAGCGGGAAATTATGCAGAAGATTCAAGCTGTCAATATACTGCAATGATGAAGATACAAAGAAAATTTATGAATATTTAATTGAAAAAGTAGATGAGATTAAGGATCTTACTCATAAAAGATTGATTGAAAATCCTAATAAGTCTAAGTTTACAGCTTCTTTTACTTTGACAAATAAAAAACATATAGATGAACTATATAGCGAACTTCAACAGATAACAGACGCAGATTCTATTTCAATACAGGAAATGTATGATTAAAGAAAAAAAAATAAAGAATAGGGTAAATAAAAAGAAAGAATTTATAAAAGAAATTATTGGATATACAAGAACTGCATTTATTTCATTTTTAATAGGTGCTGTTTTTACTATATTATTATCGTTTCACGCCAGAAGTGAAATGATAAAAAATTTATATGAAAACAAGTCTGCTGCACATAACCTTGAACGTCAGGTTGCTCTTGAAATAGTATCTCATACAGATTTAACGGCATCATTGAACGATAAAAATTATGCTATTTGTATGCAGGTGGGGAGAATATATGAGGCTGCCGGCGAATTAGAAAAAGCTGATTACGCATACCACTTGGCACAGTTAAAATCTCCAATCGGTGTATATACAGCTTTTTACAAACAGGCTGTAGTATTAATTGAGTTAGGCAAAATCAATCAAGCTGAAGAACTAATAGAATCCGTACCTGATGTTAATTCTGTAAATCTGATTAAATTTAAAACCAGAGCGTATATGGTACTGGGAGATAAATATTTTTCTGAAAGTAAATTCCTAAAATCAGCTGATAGTTACGAAAAATCGGAATATTATTATTCAAGATTAAAAAAACAAGATAAATATGTACAAAAATCTATAATTAAGCGTTTGGTGAATGCATACGTTGAAGCAGCTGCCGTAATAGTAAAAAACGGGTATAATTCTGACGCGGTAAGATTCTTAAAACAAGCTCTCAAATATGAACCGGACAATTATTTGATAAAATACAGATTAGCTATTATTTATGCGGACTTAGATCCAATTGAATCAATAAAGTATTTTGAGCCATTATTACAATCACATCCTCAGGAAATCGACTACAGAGTTTATAACAGAGCTCTAATGAAAGCTGCTAATATAGAAGAACTTAAGGGAGATTTAACAAAAGCCAAGTACTACAGATATAAAAATCACTCACTTGATTTATTTTTAAACAATAAAGTTGTTTATAAAGATGATGTTGAAATTTTTATCGAAAATTTTGAAGTCAAAAAAAGATTCTTTAGATATCGCATAAAAATGCAGTTTATAATAAAAAATACATCACCGTCCGATATCGTAAAATTAAACGCAGAGTATGTATTGAAACAGCAAGATAAGCAGAAAGAATCCATAATTGTAAATATTGCAGACAGAAAGAATATGCTGTTCTCTAATGGTGGAGAATCTGACTCCTTTACAATTAATTTTGGAAAAAACATATATACAAAAAAAGAATTGGCTAATTATTCTATAGATGTGTATTTATATAAAGATCCAAAATACAAAACTCTTATAGGAACATATAAAATTCCGATAAAGTAAAAATTATTCCTCAAGTGTTTTTGGATCTCCCCATTTATAAATTCTTTTGCCATAAACATATAAACCGCCTTCTAAAGCATTTGCACGTATATGTTCACGACTTCCTATTATACGGAATCGTTCTCTTCGTTTTTTCTCACGTTCTGCTTCTAATTTTCTTTGAGAATTTAAAAATTCATCAAGGGTTGTTAATTTCTTGCTTTTTTCAGTCTGCTGTTTTAAACGAGCCAGTTCTGCTTGAATAGCTTCCATTTGAAGTTTTATAGGATCATCGTCTTTAGTCTTTCCGGATTGTGGATATCCTGGCATCATGCCGTTTTGTATCATCCCTTGCTGCGGTATAGCTTGCGGTAGCGCATTTTGAGCTGCTATATCCGCATTTGCCTGACCTTGTGATTCAGTATCATGTCCTTGATTATTTGCAACTATATTGGTGTTAACGCCATAGAAACTATTATCAAAAGGCATAGCACCATTCATACCATACGAATTTGCTGCCACAAAGTTATTATATGGCTGATTGCCAAAATCTCCACCGAAATTTTGTTGAGCGGCCGGACGCATTACACTTCCGTTTGTTTCGAACCCTGCAGCTTCTATTTTGATTGATTTTGCTATTATTGTACACTTATTAACTTTTGTTATATCGGAAGGATCCCAATCATCACTACCCATAACTTCTTTTATCAATGCTTGTTCTTCTTCATCAAAAGAGTCATCAACCTGCATAATAGCATTTGATTCTTTTTTATCGATGTCGTCTTGCTGTTCTTTGCTTTGTTCCGAATCGTATAAATCATCCTCTGCATTATGAGACTCGTCATCCTCTTCAGTACTAAGACTTTCCGCTGCTTCTCCTTCCGATTTCTCATCATCCCAATCTTCATCATCCCAATCCTCATCATCCTCATCTGTCATTACAGATTCTTTATGTTCGGTATAGTTGTCATTATATTCCTCTTCTTCGTCCGATTCCTCTTCTTCGTCCGATTCTTCTTCGTTCAATTCTTCTTCCTCAAAATCGTCGTCCCAATCATCGTCCGAAGGCTCTTCTTCTTGATTTTCCATTTCATTTTCGATATATTCTTCATCAAGTATTTCAAAATCTTCATCAAAATCTTCTGAAGCCATTTTGGTTTCAAAAAATTCTTCGGCAGCCTTTCCTTCTAAAATTATTTCATTGCCGTTTTCGTCTTTTGTTGCAATTTTTTGAGGCAATTTTTGAACAATATTTTCATCACCTTGAGTTTTAGCTTTTAATTGAGCTTTAATTTTTTCTTTAGCTTTTTCTTTGGCTTTTGCTTTAGCTTTTTCTTTAGCTTCAATAGCTTTCTTTTTTTTCTTTTCCTTTACCATTTCTTTAAATTCGTCAAGGTTGTGATATACTTCATCTCCTACCGCCAATTTACAGTCCGATAATTGAGGTTCGCCGTTTTTCATAGCAAAACTCAAACTTGCATTCCCTTTTTGTTTTTTGTTTTCAAATTCGATATCTATACTATCGTTCACACAATTAAAATTGTTAATTTTAACTGCTTCATCAAGAGAATCTACGTTATTTATAATTTGTATGAATTCACGCATTACAGATGGAGAAATAGTGCATATTGCTCTAAACATAGCGTTTATAACAACACTATTACCCAGATATTCTCCGTTGATAGTGATACCATTTAATTTTCGCATGACATGTCCTATACCTGTACATATTATTACGGCATAAAATACAAAAACTTTAATTCGGATATAAATAATCCATCAAAATATGTATTTTAGCACTATGATTTAAGGAATGAACTGTATTGCTGCTGCATTTGTGCGATAAGCATATCCATTGATTTAAACTTAGCTTCTAACTGTTCTCTGTATGATTCAAGAGCTCTATTTGCTTTTGATATTTTTTGATTTAAGTTTGTGATTTGTGTATTGAAAGATCTGTCCGCAGAATCAAAATATCCTGTAACACTTGTCAAAGCACTTTCTACAACATTTTCCATTCTGTTAAATATTCCGGTAGATGTATCAGTTCCCACAAGTAAATATCTCATAGCATCCCAATCATTTGCAAATTTACTCTTAAACGCATCAGCATCAAAAGTAAGATTTACAATTGCATCATTAGAAACAGATAAGTTGCTTCCGCTTGCAGCAGAAGTAGATATACCTACAGCGGAAAGATTCTTATAGAATGTTCCTGCTGATTCTGATGATGTCATAATGCTTCTAAGTTGATTTCTTATCATTTTGAGTGTTGTTTGATTGCTCAAATCACCGTCTTTTGCAATTGCTTCATCTACGTTGTTCATAAGTTCATTATATGCATTTACAACATCTGAAACAGCACTGGCAAGTTTTTCGGAATCTTTTGTTACGGTAAGTTTAACAACTTCACCTTCTGAAGCTGCTTTTAGATTTAGTGTAACTCCGCTTATTCTGGAGACATCCTCTTTTACAATATTGGAATTAGCGGAATAAGTTGTTCCGTTAATTGTAAACTTAGCATTTTGACCAAGGGTTTGACTTACGACATTCAAATACTTGGCTCCGTTATCGACTCCTGTGTATCCCATAACATCAGTAAA
>ODAI010556675.1_pt1 | contig 28145 bp, 26 predicted proteins | sample 1539321 | NCBI WGS metagenome assembly ODAI01 (sample SAMN02144231, study PRJEB22623) | gut metagenome | biome: sheep rumen | host: Ovis aries | place: New Zealand
AATGTAGGTCAGGAGTTGCTGACCTACAAAAACCTACATAAAAGCAGGTCAAGATTTGTGCCTTGTCCTGCGGTTTTAGTGGTGGAGCATAGGGGGATCGAACCCCTGACCTCAGGCTTGCAAAACCCGCGTTCGCCACCCTCGCCGACGATCACCACGAGAACCTCAACCTCGTGACGGGCTTCGACACCGACGATCCCGTCTACCACAGCATCGACGTCCTCGGTGTCGGACGGCGCCCCGACGGCGGCGTCATGGCAGGGGGATGGAAGCACGTCGAGGGCTACGATTGGACCGTCCTCAACCTGCTCGCCTACATCTGCGCGGCCAACGCCGACATCAACACCGTCTACACACCGCCAAAGCCCGTCAAGGGCAGGAAACCCAACAAGGCCAAGGACCGCAAGCGCAGCATGTGCACCGTCCACCAGGTGGGCTACCACATCGGCGCCAAGCTGCGCTCCTACGAGCGCCGCATGGCCTCGGCCGACGCCGTCGACGCCGATTCCGACGGCGAGAAGCGCAACGTGCGCCCGCACATGCGCCGAGCCCACTGGCACCACTACTGGACGGGCCCGCGCGACGTGCCGGAAGAGCGCCGGCTCGTCATCAAGTGGGTGGCGCCGACGTTCGTGAATGCCTCCAAGGGCGGCGTCGACGCGCCCACCATCCATAAAGTCCGCTAGATAGCATGAGCGCCGACCCCCCGCCACCCGGGGATCGGCGCTCGTTTTTTCCATCATGTCCGCCTGGCCCTCACGACGAAGCCGTTCCCCGTGAAAGCGAGTTCGAACGTAAACTCATTGGCTGGGGCGTAGGGATTCGAACCCCAATAGTCGGCACCAAAAACCGAAGTCCTGCCATTGGACGACGCCCCAGCGACTCGCTGTTCGAGATGGTGGGCCCTGGGGGACTCGAACCCCCGACCTTGGGATTAAAAGTCCCCTGCTCTACCAACTGAGCTAAGGGCCCAATACCCGAATGCAAGCAATTATTCTAGCGTCGACGCGAAGCGCGGTCAAACGCTTGCCGCTGAATCCTAAACTACACCACGAATCCAGCGAAATCCAAGGCGATGCCGCACAGGGCGCTGACCACGACGAGCGCAACGACGATGCCCGCGTTCTCGGAGGGGCGGCGGTTCGTCCTGAACAGCACGAGCATTCCAACGCCCGCAGCCGAGAGCAGGCCTGCCATCATCGGCCCGAAGCCGATAACGCCCTCGATGTAGAGCTGCGCGATGACGACGCTCGCAGCGCAATTGGGAATGAGGCCGACCACTGCGGAAGCGCAGCATGCCAGCAAGCCGTTCGACCCGAGGAACCCGGCGAGCGCATCCTCGCCGACGAGGGCGAGGAGCGCGTTCAGGGCGAGCGACACGAGGAAGACGAACAACGTCACCTGCGCCGTATGCTTGCAGGCGCTCTTGAAAATCGCACCCCATCCCGCGTCATGGGAGTGGTCGTGATGGGCATGCTCGTGGGAGCACGACCCGTCGCAGTCGTTGTGCTCGTATACCGACGCGGGATTGTGCTCGCATGCTGCGCAACCCGTCGAGCAATCGCAATGGTCGCGCTCGCAAATCTCGTGAATATGCAAATGCCTGTGGTCGCGATGGGTCGCGCGCATGACCGCGTCGACGGCGAACCCGAACGCCATTCCGATGACGATCTTCATGCCGATGACACTCAGCAATACCGACGGCGCCACCTGCTCGGCGATGAAGATGGGAAGCATTTCGTCGGATGTGGACAGGAATACGGCGAACAACGTGCCGAGCGACACGACGCGCGCGGCGTAGAGCGTGGACGCCGCAGCGGAGAACCCGCATTGCGGCACGACGCCGAGCACGGCGCCTATAGCCGGGCCGGCGGCGCCGGCGCGCTGAATGGCACGCTGCGCGCCCGAGCTCGTCTTGTGCTCGATCCATTCCATGAACAAGTACGTGACGAGCAGGAACGGGATGAGGTAGAGCGTGTCGAAGAACGCGTCCTGCAGCACGTCGACCGCGAGGTCGACGAGATTGACGCCGTTTTCCAAACCGTGTTCCAAACCGTGCTCGTGCATGCAGCCTCCCAGCTCAACGCCCATAGCATCGGGGCCGGCGAGCTGCGGCACCCGCTCATATGAGCATGTGTTCAATACGTCTAACAACGCAGAAACGGGACGGCTGGAAAGCCGTCCCGTTCCGAAGTTCGAGTGCATGGTAGCCTATCTGGCCACCGTGGCGGTTGAACCTGGCTTATTCGCCAGAATTCCTACATCATACCGCCGCCCATGCCGGCAGCCGCCGCGGCAGCGGCCGCAGCCGGATCGGGGTCCTTCGGGATCTCGTTGATCGTGGCCTCGGTGATGAGGATGAGCGCGGCGACCGAAGCAGCCGACTCGAGCGCGGTGCGCGTAACCTTGACCGGGTCGGAGACGCCCATGCTGATGAGGTCGCCGTACTCGCCGGTCGCGCAGTTCAGGCCCTCGCCCTTGGACAGGCCCTTGACCTTCTCGACGACGACGGAGCCCTCGAAACCGGCGTTCTGCGCGATGGCGCGAAGCGGTGCCTCGACGGCCTTGCGGATGATGTTGACGCCGACTTCCTCGTCCTTGTCGTCGCAATCGACCTTGTCGAGAGCAGGCAGCGCGTTCACGAGCGCGACGCCGCCGCCGGCGACGATGCCCTCCTCGACGGCCGCGCGCGTAGCCTGCAGCGCGTCCTCGATGCGGCTCTTCTTCTCCTTGAGCTCGGGCTCGGTTGCAGCGCCGACTTTCAGGACGGCGACGCCGCCGGAGAGCTTGGCAAGGCGCTCCTGGAGCTTCTCGCGGTCGAAATCGCTCTCGGTGCGCTCGAGCTCGGCCTTGATCTGGGTGATGCGGCCCTCGATGGCGGACTTGTCGCCTGCGCCGTCGACGATGAGCACGGTATCCTTGGTGACCTTGACGGTGCGCGCATGGCCGCACGCCTCGACGGTGGCATCGGCAAGGCCCATGCCGAAGTCCTTGGCAATGACCTGGGCGCCGGTTACGGCTGCCATGTCCTCGAGAATGCGCTTGCGGCGGTCGCCGAAGCCGGGGGCCTTGATGGCAACGACGTTCAGCGTGCCGCGGAGCTTGTTGAGCAGCAGCGTGGCGAGCGCTTCGCCCTCGACGTCCTCAGCGACGACGAGCAGGGCGCGACCGGACTTCATGACGTCCTCGAGCAGCGGGACCATGTCCTGGATGTTGCTGATCTTCTGGTCGGTGAGCAGGATGTACGGATCGTTGAGAACGGCTTCCATACGCTCCATGTCGGTGGCCATGTACGGGGAGATGTAGCCGCGGTCGTACTGCATGCCCTCGACGATCTCCATCTCCATGCCGAACGTCTGGCTCTCCTCGACGGAGATGGCGCCGTCGTTGCCGACGACGTCCATGGCCTCGGCGATCTTCTCGCCGATCTCGGCATCGCCGGCCGAGATGGTGCCGACGTTCGCGATCTGCTCCTTCGTGGAAACCTTCTGGGAGTCTTCCTTGATCTGGTCGACGATGGCCATCGTGGCCTTCTGGATGCCGCGGCGGATGCCGAGCGCATCGGCGCCTGCGGTGACGTTGCGCAGGCCCTCGCGCACGATCACGTCGGCGAGCAGCGTCGCCGTCGTCGTGCCGTCACCGGCAACGTCGTTCGTCTTGACGGCGGCTTCGCGGACGAGCTGGGCGCCCATGTTCTCCACGGGATTCTCGAGCTCGACCTCGCGTGCAACGGTCACGCCGTCGTTCGTGATGAGCGGGGCGCCGTAGGATTTCTCGATGGCCACGTAGCGGCCCTTGGGCCCGAGGGTGACCTTGACGGCGTCGGCGAGCTTCGTCACGCCGTTGGCAAGCGCGCCGCGCGCGTCTGCCTCGAACTTGATGTCTTTAGCCATGTTGTTTCTCCTTCAATGCTTTTATTCGCAGATAGCGTAGATGTCGTCGGCGCGCAGGATGAGCACGTCCTCGCCGTCGTAGTGACCCTCGGTCCCGCCGTACTTGCCGTAGATGACCTTGTCGCCAACCTTCACAGGAACGGGAACCTTGTTGCCGTCCTTGTCGAGCTTGCCCTCGCCCACCGCGACGACGGTGCCGGTTTGCGGCTTCTCCTTCGCCTCGCTGGCAAGATACAGACCGGATGCGGTCTGGGCTTCGGCCTCGTCGGCCTTGACGATCACGCGATCGCCCAGCGGTTTAAGAGCCATGGTTAATGCCTTCCTTTCGTGCATGCGCCATTCATTACCATATTCAGAATTTAGCACTCCAGAAGGTGGAGTGCTAACAGGTACGTACTATAGCATCAACAAGATGCGATGCGCGCATATTACCGAACTGTCACCTTCCCGCCACAAAACGTTTGTGCAAAACGCGAGAAGGCGCCCCGAAGGGCGCCTTCCGATTGCGAATGCCGTGCGAACCTTAGTAGTTCTCGGCGCGAAGCTCGAAATAGGACTTCTCATGCTGGCACACCGGGCACACCTCGGGAGCCTTCGGGCCGATGACGATATGGCCGCAGTTCGAGCAGATCCACGTGCAGTCGCCGTCGCGCGAGAACACGATTCCACCCTCGATGTTGCCGATGAGCTTGCGGTAGCGCTCCTCGTGATGCTTCTCGATGGCGCCGACCATGCGGAACTTGGCAGCGATCTCCTTGAAGCCCTCCTCTTCCGCGACCTTCGCGAACTCGTCGTACATGTCGGTCCACTCGTACGCCTCGCCGTCGGCGGCGTCGTTGAGGTTCGTAACCGTATCGGGCACATCGCCGTCATGCAGGTACTTGAACCAGATCTTCGCATGCTCCTTCTCGTTCTTGGAAGTCTCGAGGAAGATCTCGGAAATCTGGACGTACCCCTCTTTCTTGGCCTTGCTCGCGTAGTACTGGTACTTCGTGTGCGCCTGAGACTCGCCCGCGAATGCGGTCTGCAGATTCTCCCACGTCTTGCTGCCCTTCAGCTCCATGGTCGATGCTCCTCTCTCTTAGACGACCTTAAGAAACACTACCATAACGGAATTGGCTTTCCGCAATGTTTTTGCAAATGAATAAATGTTATTCTTGTAAGCTCAATGAAACAAACGCGCGAACAACTTCTTATCGGCATAGACGTCGGGTCGACGACCGTCAAGGCGGCGGTGGTCGACGGCACCACGCACGAGCTCGTGTGCTCGATTTACCTGCGGCATCACGCGCATCAGCTCAAGACGGCGCAGCAAGTGCTGCTCGAGGTCGAGCAACGCATCGGTGACGTGCATGCCGCCATCGCCGTTACGGGCTCGGGCGGCAAGGAGCTCGCCTGCACGCTCGGCGTGCCTTACGTGCAAGAGGTCATCGCCAACTCCATCGCAGTGGCCACCCACTACCCGAGCGCGCGTGTCGCCATCGAGCTCGGCGGGCAGGACGCCAAGATGGTGTTCTTCGAGCCGGGGCACGAGGAAGGCACGCTCAAGGTCTCCGACATGCGCATGAACGGCTCGTGCGCCGGCGGCACCGGGGCGTTCCTCGACGAGATCGCCTCGCTTTTGAAAGTGCCGATCGAGCAGCTCGACGCAGCGGCATCCCTCGGCAAGACGCTCTACAGCATATCGGGACGGTGCGGCGTTTTCGCCAAGACCGACATCCAGCCGCTCATAAACCAAGGCGCGGCGAAGGAGGACATAGCGCTCTCCACGTTCCACGCCGTCGCCAAGCAAACGCTCGGCGGACTGGCGCAGGGACTCGACGTGATACCGCCCGTCATATTCGAAGGCGGCCCGCTGACGTTCAACCCGACGCTCGTCGAGGTCTTCAAGCAGCGCCTGCACATCGACGGCTCCGACGTCATCATTCCCGAACAGCCCGAGACTATCGTGGCTCGAGGCGCCGCCCTCTCGCTGGAGAAGCTGTTCAGCGACGAGGCGAAGGCGATGACGCTCGGCCAGGCAGCGGACGCCGTGGGCGCGATCGACGCGGCGGCGCAATCCAAGCCGAGCATGGGACGGCCGTTTTTCGAAAACGAAGGCGAACGCCGCGCGTTCGAGCAGCGCCACGCGCTCCCCGAGCCGCCATCGGGCGCAGACGCGTTCGCCCCGGGCACCGTCGTGCGCGCCTACCTCGGAATAGACTCCGGGTCGACGACGACCAAATTCGCCTTGCTCGACGAGGACGGCAACTTGCTCGACTCGTTTTACGCGAACAACGAAGGCGAGCCCCTCGACGTCGCGAAAGCAGCCTTGTGCGCCCTCGACCAGCGATGGCGCGAGGCGGAAGTCTCGCTCGACATCCTCGGATGCGCGACGACCGGCTACGGCGAGCTGCTGTTCGCCAAGGCCTTCCGGGCAGACTGCCATGTGGTCGAGACGGTCGCCCATGCACTCGCGGCGGCGCGCTACGTCGACGACGCCACGTTCATCCTCGACATCGGCGGCCAAGACATGAAGGCCATCTGGGTAGACGACGGCATCGTCACCGACATCCTCGTCAACGAGGCCTGCTCGTCGGGTTGCGGGTCGTTCCTCGAGAACTTCGCGCGCGGGCTCGGCTTCGCCACGCGCGACATCGCCGACGCGGCGTTCCGCTCCAAGAGCCCCGCCGAACTCGGAAGCCGCTGCACCGTGTTCATGACATCGTCGGTCGTCACCGAGCAGAAGAACGGAAAGACCCCCGACGACATCATGGCCGGCTTGTGCCGCTCCATCATCGAGAACGTGTTCACCAAGGTCATCCGCGTGTCCAACCTCGATAGCCTCGGGAAGCGCATCGTCGTGCAAGGCGGCACGTTCGCCAACGACGCCGTGCTCGCGGCGTTCGAAGACTACGTCGGACACCCGGTCACGCGCGCGCCCTACCCCGGGCTCATGGGCGCCATCGGAGCCGCGCTGTTCGCCATCCGAAACGCGCGCCTCGTGAAAACGGACGGCGAGGGCGTCTTGCGCTCGTCGTTCATCGGCCTCGACGGCGTGCGCGACTTGGCGTACACGCAGACGTCGAATGCCATCTGCCCGTTCTGCACGAACAATTGCTCGCGTTCCATCGTCACCTTCTCCGACGGGTCGACGTACGTGACGGGAAACCGCTGCGAGCGCGGCGAGATCGTCGGCGACCCGCATGATGCGGACGTGCGCGAGAAGGTCAAGGCCGTCAGGGCGCGCAAGCAATCGGTGCCGAACCTCTACGACGTACGCGAGCACCTGCTGTTCAACGACTACCCCGCTCCGCAGCTCTGCGAGCCGCGCGACATCACCATCGGGTTGCCGCGCGTCCTGGCTTTCTGGGACACGATGCCGTTCTGGACGACGTTCTGGCGGGCGCTCGGGTTCAAGGTGAGGATTTCCAGCGCATCAACGCGCACCATGTACGAGAACGGCCTGCCCGCCGTAGCCTCGGACACGGTGTGCTTCCCCGCGAAGCTCGTCCACGGCCACGTCCGCGATCTCGAGCGGGCGCATGTGAACCGCATCTTCATGCCCTCGATCACGACGGTGCCGAGCGAGAACACCGAAAAGACGAGCGAGTCGATGTGCGCCGTCGTCAAAGGCTACGCCATCGTCATGCGAAACTCCGACAACCCCGAACTGCGAACGAACGTGGCGTTCGACGCGCCGCTGTTCCATTGGTACTCGGACGTCGACCGCGAGCGCCAGCTGGGCGACTGGATGCACGAGACGTTCGGCATAGCCCGAGACGACACGCGTCGTGCAATCGAGGCGGCGGACGAGGCCATGACGAGCTTCAGAGCAAAGCTCGTCTCGACGGGATCGGACGCCATCGAAGCTGCGCGACGCGCGGGAACATACGCCGTCGTGCTCGCCTCGCGGCCATACCACAACGACCCCCTCGTGAACCACAACCTCCCCGACATGTTCATCGAGCAGGGCATACCCGTGCTCACGCCCGACTCCGTGCCGGGCATCGAGGCAGTCGACCTCTCGAGGAGCCGCATCGACGTGGTGAACAACTACCATGCGCGGATGCTCTCGACGGCCATCATCTCCGCCGAGGACCCCAACCTCGAGTACGCGCAGGTCGTGAGCTTCGGCTGCGGGCATGACGCGTACCTCTCGGACGAGATCGTGCGCCTGACCCACGAGATAACGGACAAGTCCCCGCTTATCCTCAAAGTGGACGAATCGGACGTGCCCGGCCCGCTCAGGATCCGCATACGCTCGTTCATCGAAACCATCAACATCAAGCGGGCCGAACGCTCCACGGCGCCCATAAAGCCGCTCTCGGACCCGTATCCCACCAAGTTCACGAAAGCCGATAGGCGCCGAAAGGTCATCCTGGTACCGAACACCTCGCACGCTTTCTCGCGCCTCATGGCGGCCGTGTTCTCGAAACAGGGCGTGCAGGCCGTCCCCATCCCCATCGGCAGGGACGAGGCCATTCGCCTCGGCAAGCGGTACGTCCACAACGACATCTGCTTCCCTGCGCAAATCACCATCGGCGAATGCCTCGCCGAGCTGCGCTCGGGCAAGTACGACGACGCGGAAGTCGCCGTCGCCACCGGAAAGTACATCGGGGACTGCCGCTTGACGCACTACGGAGCGCTGCTGCGCAAGGCGCTCGACGACGCAGGGTACGCCCACGTGCCCATCGTCACGAACGACGACGTCGACTACCACAACCTCCATCCCGGATTCAAGATGTCGATCGCATCCGCCGCGCGCGTCGCCATGGGCCTGCCCATGATCGACGCGCTCGAAGAGCTGCTGCGCAAGATCCGCCCCTACGAACTGGTGCCCGGATCGGCCGAGGCGGCCTTCGAGCTGGGACTCGACGAGGTGATGAAGGGGTTCGAAAAGCACGGCTCATCGGGTGCGCAGCGCGGGTTCAAGCGCGCAATCGAGCTGATGCGCGCCGTCGAGTACGACCGGTCCAACCCACGTCCGCGCGTCCTCATCGTCGGCGAGTACCTGCTCAACTTCCATCCCGGCGCAAATCACGACGTCGAGCTCTACCTCGAGGACAACGGCTTCGAAATCGTCGAGGCGAAGATGACCGACGTCATCCGCAAAACCTATTTCTACAAGGGGTCGCAGATCGAAGAGTACGGCATCAGAAAGCCGTTCTCGGAAGCGACATGGTACAAGACGGCGAACGCCCTGTTCGAGCATGCGCACAATGTCTGCGATTCCATCGCGTCGGCACATCCCCTCTACGAGCCGGCGACCCGCATGCCCGACCTCGTCGTGGAATCCGACGCCATCATCCACCACACGTTCGACGCCGGCGAGGGCGTCCTCATACCCGGCGAGATCATCCACCACGCCAACAACGGATGCGAGGCGTTCCTCATCCTGCAGCCGTTCGGATGCCTGCCCAACCACATCGTCGGGCGCGGCATCGTGAAACGGCTACGCGAGCTGTACCCGTCGGCGCAGATCCTCTCGCTCGACTACGACCCCGACGTCAGCTTCGCGAACATCGAGAACCGCCTGCAGATGCTCGTCATGAACGTGCGGGAAATGCAGGACGCGAAATCGGGCGACGTCGACATCGCCGCCGTCGTCGACTCGGTGAACGCCGTGGCGCAAGAAGCGAGCAGCCTCGCCGAACACGTGCTGGAATCGTCGTCGAGCATCGACGAGACATCGGAGATCACGACGACCCACTTGAGCGAGGCCTCGCGGCTCATGCGCGAAGCGCTCGAGCGCGAGGACAACATGGCCGCCCGGGCGAAAGACGCCCTCGCCCTCGCCCGCATCTACGCGCAGCAGGGCGCAAGCGACGCCGCCGACCACGTGACGGCCTCCGCCCTCGCGGCGTACGAAATCGCGCGCGAGATGCGCACGCGCACGAGGGAGTCGCTCAGCGCGCTTTCCGAGATCGCCGAGGAAGTCGGAGAATCGGGCAGCGAGGCCCTCTCCCACGCGCAGCACGAGCTCTCCGTGCGCGTCGAGGACGCCCGCACATTCGCCGACCGCATCCGCAAGCGCGCGGGCGAAATCGCATCTCGAACGAATCGGGGCTAAGCTCGCGCGAATGAAGCGCGTCCGCGCTCTGCTATCATGTCATCCATGGAAAACAATGACACGATTGGCAAGGTTGAAAGCACGGCAAAACGAGGGCCCCTCGTGGCGCTCGTGGCGCTCGTCGTCGTCCTCGCCATCGCTTTCTTCGCATACGATGCGCTCTCGAATGCGCGCGGATCCGGCAATTCGGGTGCCGGTGCGGGCCAGCCCGTTGAGTCTCAAGCATCGGAAAGCACCGCCGAGAGCGAATCCGCCCACGCCGACGCGCCGATGCTCGCCGACTACAACGCGACCGTCTACACCGAGACGGGCACGCCGGAAACGCTCGTCGACATCGCCGACGGGAAACCGCTCGTCATCAACTTCTGGGCCACCTGGTGCCCGTACTGCGTCGACGAGATGGGGGATTTCCAGAAGATATACGACGAGTATGGCGACCGGGTTTCGTTCGCGTTCCTCGATTGCGTCGATGCGACGCGCGAGACGCCCGAGAAGGCCGCTTCGTGGCTCGAGGACAACGGATACGCCCTCCCCGCCTATTACGACACCAAACGCGAAGCCCAATACCTGTTCGGCGCGTCGTCGCTGCCGACGACGGTCGTCGTTTCCGCTGACGGCGAAATCCTCGCGGCGACTCCGGGGAGAATCGATGCCGCCCTCATGAGAAGCGCGCTCGACTCGCTCCTGTAACGGATGAAGGTGCCGACATGGATTTCGCGGTCACATTCCTCGAGGGGGTCATCACCTTCATCTCGCCATGCCTCTTGCCTATGCTGCCGCTCTACATCGCCTATTTTGCCGGCGGAGGAGGCGCCGAAGGCGCCAGGGACGTTCGCAAGACGCTCGTCTGCGCTCTGGGATTCGTCGCCGGCTTCACCGTGGTGTTCACGCTGCTGGGCGCTTTCGCAGGAGCGCTCGGCTCGCTTCTGGTCAGATACCAAACGGCCCTCAACGTCCTTTGCGGCGCTGTCGTCATCGTGCTCGGACTGAACTACCTCGGAGTTCTTCGCATCCCGTTTTTCCAGAGGACGCTCAAACCGAAGGCGAACGTGACGCCGCGCGGGTTCGCGAGCTCGCTTGCGTTCGGCGCGGTGTTCGCCATCGGATGGTCGCCCTGCGTCGGGGCGTTCCTCGGCTCCGCGCTCAGCCTCGCCGCCTCGTCGGCGCATGCGGTGACCGGCATAGCGCTTCTCGCATGCTACTCGCTCGGCCTCGGACTCCCCTTCATCATCTCGGCCGTCCTCATCGACCAGATCGAAGGGTCGTTTGCTTGGGTGAAGGCGCACTATGCGGCCGTGAACGGAATTTGCGGGGCGCTCCTCGTCGCCATCGGCGCCCTCATGGCGACGGGCATGCTCGGGTCGTGGCTCGGGGCGCTCGCACCTGCGCTCTGAACGCCGTCGAATCTTACGCGCTCCCCCGAGTGCCTGCTTGAACCGTTAACCCCGCGCCCCGATCGTGTTCTCCCCGAATCGGTACAGCTCCTCGTCCGTGTGCATGAGCGTGTAACCCTTGTCGATGCAGAAGATGATGATGGCGTCGCGGCGCGTCTTGCAGTAAAGCTCGTTGTGGCCGGCCGCCTGGAGCAGACGGTTCGTCTCCTTAAGCGTCGCGTGCAAGGCGAAGGCTATCCTGAGGATGTAGTCGCGCGCCGCATGTTTCCTGCCCACGAATATCTCGTAGCCGTACGTTGAGTTGAGCCCGGCATCGCGCACGACGTCCGCACGCGCGAGCCCCTTCTCGTCGAGCAGCTGCTGCAGGTACGAGGGGAGGTCGCGCTCCGTTATCCGATGGCCCGACGCGAACGCGTCCGGGCTCGGGGCGTCGAGCAGCTCGGCGAGCAGTTCGTCTGTCAGCGGTTCCTCCACGGCCCTCACCCTCCTTAGGGATGATACGAAGGTGCGTCTACGATGTCATCGGCCAAGTCGTCGTGCGATCTGCATGCTTTATCGGCCGGTGATACATTGTACCCGTCCCTTCGTATCATCCCGCAAAAGAAAACAGCCGCATGCGCTAGGGTTACGCATGCGGCTGTTCGGCCCAGAGGGCCCTTTGGTCTGAAGCGCTTCTTTAGAGGCGATCAGTGAAGAGCAGGTTGCTGCAGGTGTGATAGCCTTCGGTGCGCAGCGGATAGGTGATCGTGCCCTGGATCTTGGAGTCACGGATGATGGTCTCGATGAGGTCCTTCATGCTCATTTCGCCGTAGTTGCGCTCCTGGTTCATGTTGCTCATTGGATAGCTCCTTCCCTCGATGGAAACAACATTGACACTCTACACAATTCCACGATGATGGAGTGCCGTAATTTAGCGAGTGGTATATTAGACGTACTTCGAATAGCGGTGTATCGTTTGGCAATTCAGTATGTTTTTGCTGTTCATATGCTACTCGAATAAATAAGTTCACAAATTGCAACACGTTGCGATATTTGCAACGTGTTAAATTTGTAGTCGTTATCGGGACATTGAGGCAATGGAGGCGGTCGTTGTGGAGCTGTCATATCTCAAGGAGTTCGTGTACCTTGCCGAAACGCTCAGCTTCAAGCGCACGGCAGAGCATTTCTACGTGAGCCGTTCGGTCATAAGCAGGCACCTTGCCTCGATCGAGGAGTCTTTAGGCGCCAAGCTGCTCGAGCGGGGCGGGCAAACCGTCAGGCTCACGGACGAGGGCGAGGTGTTCTACGGGGAGGCCAGGATCGTCCTGCAAGATTACGAACGCGCGATCGAACGCGTCCAGAGCGTGAAGAACTCGCACGGCAAGACCGCGAGAATCGGATACCTGCGCAATGCCGCGCGACCCGTCAACGTCCCGTTCCTCAGGTTCATGCAAACGCATCACCCCGACCTGAAGATAACGATGACGTGCATGGAATACGGAGAGCTGAGGAACTCCCTGGAGGACGGCGTCGTCGACGTTGCCATCGCCGTCAACGTCGAGCCTGAGGTGTCGCGGAACTACCGTCTCACGCATATCTACGACGACCGCCTCTCCGCGGTGATGAGCAAGACCCATCCGCTCGCGGGCAGAAGCGGCGGCATATCCATCGAAGACGTTCCGGCCGACAAGCTCCTCCTTCCCGACAGCTTGGTGTATGCTGGACTCAGCGACATGCTCGACATCCAAGCCGAGAACAAGACGCAGCTCATCGCCCGTGCGTTCTACAGCGACGTCGACATGTTGTTCCTGAAGGTCCAAACGGAAGAGTACGTCGCCCTATCGTCGGGCATGAACAACGTCATATTCGGGAACAACCTTGCAATCGTCCCCGTGAACGACATAAAGGCCGAGTTCTCGGTGAGCGCGTTCTATCGCAAGGGCCTTTCCGAAGACGTGTTCGCAATGTGTCGTGAAGGGTTCGAAGCGTGCCGTAGCGCCCTTGGAGGACAAGGCCTCGAGGGCTTCGCAGGCGAACCCGGGCACGACGCGAACGAGCACGAACAAGACGCATCCTTGCCCGACGCCGGTTGCTTCGAATGAGGGAGGTTGCCATGCCAGCGAGGGAAAACGGAATCGCCACGTTACGGTCGTGGATAGGCTCATGTGCGAAAGGTCGCATGGTCTTCTTCGGAGGAGCGGGCGTGTCGACCGAAAGCGGCATTCCCGACTTCCGCAGCCCCGACGGCCTCTACGCCCAAAAATACGGCGACACCCCTCCCGAGGAGATGATATCCCGCACGTATTTCGACCGCCATCCGGAACGGTTCTTCGAGTTCTACTTCGATAGGATGATAGCGAGCTGGGCAAAGCCGAACCGTGCGCACCGCAAGCTCGCCGAGCTCGAAGCGGAAGGCACCCTATCCGCCGTCATAACCCAGAACATCGACGGCCTTCACCAAAGCGCGGGCAGCAAGGCCGTATGGGAGCTCCACGGCAGCGTGCTGAGAAACTACTGCATGGGATGCGGCACCGCTTACGACCTCGACGAGATGCTCGTGCTCCACGAAAGCGCATCCGACGGCGTGCCCCGCTGCCCGCAATGCGACGCCATCGTGAAACCCGATGTTGTGCTGTACGAGGAGGGGCTCGACGGGCACGTCCTCGAGGAGTCCGTGCGCGCGATCCGCCGGGCCGACCTGCTCGTCATCGCGGGAACGTCGCTGGCCGTCTACCCTGCCGCGGGCTTGATTGACTATTTCTCGGGCGACCATCTGGCCATCGTTAACCTGGCGCCGACGCCGCGCGACCGTTTCGCCGACTTGTGCGTGCAGGCGAAGGTCGGAGAGGTGTTCGATTACTAGACGCGCGAATCGGCAGGCCGCGGGGTCTTCACTATTGAATTGCTTAGCGTTAGAATGCTCGAATGCCTCAAACGATAGCCATACGACATGCCAACGCGAGCAAGGAGCCGCGACGTCCCGTGGACGTCACGTTCTACCATGTCGTCTGCATATGCCTCGTTTGCAGCTTTGTCGGCCTCGTCGGCGAAACGGTCGTGAGCTTCCTCATCGACGGGCGTTGGGAGTCGCGCGCGGGCTTCGTCGTGGGACCCCTCTCGCCTATCTACGGCGTCGGTGCAGTGCTCATAACGCTGCTGGTCAACCCGCTGCGCAGCCGCCCGATTATCGTGCAGTTCCTGGCTGCGGCGTTGCTCGGCGGCCTGTTCGAGTACCTCGCCGGCTGGTTCTTCGAGACCCGTTACGGGATCGTCGCCTGGAGCTACGCCGACCAGCCCTTCAACTTCCACGGGCACACGAGCCTCGGGATAGCGCTGGCATGGGGCGCCATCGGGGTAGCTTGGACCACCTGGGCGCTCCCCATCATGGTGAAGCTCGCGGACCTCGTCCCCGAACAGATGCGCAGGCCGCTCGCGCTCGTCGTGGCGGCCTTCCTCGCCGTCGACGGCGCGCTCACGCTCGGCGCCCTCGACTGCTGGTTCCTCCGCACGGCAGGATTCGAACCCGAGAGCGCATTGCAGCAGTTCTTCGCGACCTACTTCAACGATGCGTTCATGCGGGAGCGCTTCGAGACCATGAGCATGTGGCCGGTGCTCGCCAGCAGGTAACGCGCCGCCCGCATCTCCTGGATGCAGGCTAGGCGCGCTTGGTCGCGATTCGTAGCGCCCTAGGCCTCGCGGATGCGGTCTGCCAGCCAACTCGCCCATTCCTCGACGCCGTCGCCCTTCGTGGCGGCGATCGGGAATAGGGGTGCCGTGGGATTGAGCTCGCGCACGCTCGTCTCGAACGCCTCGCGGTCGAAATCGAACACGGGCAGCGTGTCGACCTTGTTCAGGATGACGGCATCGGACACCTGGAAGATGCCCGGGTACTTCAGCGGCTTGTCGTCGCCTTCCGGCACGGACAAGATCATGATCTTCGCGTTCTCGCCCAAATCGAAATCGGTCGGGCACACGAGGTTGCCCACGTTCTCGACGATGATGAGGTCGAGGCGCTCGAGGTCGAGCACGTCGATGGCGCGCTTGAGCATCGCGCTCTCGAGATGGCAAGCGCCGCCCGTGTTGATCTGCACGGCGGGAATGCCCTGCGCCTTGATCTTCTCGGCATCGACGGAACTCGCGATGTCGCCCTCGATGACGGCGATGTTGAACTCGTCGCGCAGCGCGTCGATCGTCGCGAGGATCGTCGAGGTCTTACCGGAGCCTGGCGAGGCGAGCAGGTCGACGACGTACACATGGTTCTCCGCGAACCGTTGTCGAAGCTGCGCGGCAAGGGCATCGTTCTTGTCAAGTATGGGCTTGTGCATCTCGATTTGCATGGTAGTGCTCCTATACTCCCGCCTCGCCGTCGGACAATCCGTCCGAGCCGGCATCGTCGGGCAAATCAACCTCGATTGATTCTATCTCTAATTCCCTGCCCTCGAGAAGCTGCGTCTCGTAGCTTCCGCAATGGGGGCAGCACCTATGGAAACGGTCGTGGGCAAACTCCTCGAAGCATTCGAGGCACATGCTCTTCGGCTCGATCTTCGTGACCGAAAGCTCCGCACCGTCGCATATCGTCCCCTCCGAGAGCGCCTCGAACGCGAATTCGAGGGCCTCGTCGACGACCTCGGTCATGACGCCCACGCGCAGTGAAATCTTGAGCACGCGCGTGGCCCCGGCCGCACGCGCCGACTGGCCGACGGCATCCAAGACGCCGGAGACGATGCTCATCTCGTGCATGTCGGCAACCCGCCTTTCACCTTTCCCGAACCCATGAAGCGATATCGGCGCCTACGAGCGCTTGAGCGCGCCGCCGCGCTTGCCGCCGTCCGCCTCGGCGAGGGCGGTGGCGTCTTCGTCCTCGTCTTCGTAGTACGTGCCCTCCTCCTTCTGCTTCTGGATGCGCTTCGCGAGCACGATGCGCGAGACGAGCAGCGAAATCTCGTAGAGGGCGACGAGTGCGGCGAACATGAGGATCATCGTGATCGGATTCGCGTCGGGCGTGACCATTGCCGAGAAGATCATGAGGCCGACATAGACGTAGCGCCAGCTGCTCCTCAGCTTCCTGTAGGGCACGATGTCGAACACGACCAGGTAGAAGATGACGATCGGCAGTTCGAAGGCGATGCCGAAGCCGATTTCGAACTTGATGATGACGTCGACGTACGACGCGGCGTTCGGCATGACCGTGCCGAGACCCGCAACCTGGTCGGTCAGCCATTGGAAGGCGGGATGCAGGATAATCAGGTAGCAGAACACGGTGCCGAGGATGAACAGGACCACGGCAGCGGCGAACGTCGGAACGAACCACTTGCGCTCGCTCGGCTTGAGCGCCGGCAGGAAGAACGCGAGGAACTGCCAGAGGATCACCGGCGACGTCGCCACGACGGACATCCAGAACGCGATCTTGAACTTGACCGTGAACGGGTCGAAGGCGTTGAGGAACTGCAGATCGACCGTGCCGTCCTCGCCCTTCGGCAGGAAGGCGGCGATGGGAAGGAGCAGGAACTGCCCCATGGTGCCCGAAGCGAGGTAGAACACGCATACGGCGACGAGCAGGACGACGACGATGCGCACGAGGCGCATGCGCAATTCGCCGAGATGCTCCATCAAGGGCATTCGCGCGGGACCGATAGGCATTATTCGTCACCTCCCGCAGCTCCCTGCGTGCTTTGCGAGCTTTGCGCCTGCGACGCGCCTTGCGCGTCGGACGCCTCGCCCGCAGCTTGCGCGGCTTTCTCGGCTTCGGCGGCCTTCCGCGCGGCACGCTCGCGTTCGTAGCGGGCCTTGCGCTCGGAGAAGCTCTCCTGCTTGGGCGCCTCGGCGCCCGATGCCTGACGCGCCTGCGCAGCCGGGGCCGAACCGCCGGCGGGGGCCGCATTCGCCGAAGGGGCGCCCGCCTTGCCCGAAGCCGCCTTCGCGCCGGACGACGCAGCCGCCTTGGCAGCCTGCTTCTCCTCCTGGTGCTTCGCCAGCTTGTCGAGCGCGATCGTGGGATCCTTGAACGGCTGCTCGGTATCGTTGGGATCGTAGAAATCGGTTGTCTTTATGACCTCGTTCATCTCGTCCTGGGCGCTGCGGAACTTGGCGATCGCCCTGCCGACGGTCGTGGCAATTTCCGGCAGCTTGTCGGGCCCGAAGATGAGGAACCCGAAAACCAGGATGATGAAGAGCTCGAATCCGCCTATGCCAAACAATTCGGAACTCCTTCGAGGATTCTCTTACGCACCGCCGCCGAGCAGCGCGAGGCCGACCGTGGGGACGCCGAGGGCCAGTACGAGGATCACGCACACCACGATGGTGAATATGCGCTTCGTGAGTTCCCTCCGCGCGCGATTCTCCGACTCGCGGGCTGCGCGCTCCTCAGCCGCCTTCAGACGGGCTTCCTGCTGCTTCTTCGTCATTTTCTGCTTAGCCATGCCAGCTCCTGAATCATATGTGATTGTCGGCTCGATGCCTGTTTACGCATCCCGATATCATATCATCAAGTCATCTGTCCCGAGGATAAGTACACAGGGTATCCGCGACAACCGGGCGAACGGCCCCGATTGCCCGCAGCTGCCGCATCGGGCGCACCGCAGGCGTTATGAAGAAACCACCCAAAGTTCGCGCGCAGTCGACGACCCCCGCGCAATCGGGGTACCATACACGCATGAACGACATCACGCCTCAAGGAACAATCGACACCGCGACGGGCAAGACCGCCCCGGCGGAGCTCTCCACCGAGCGGGTCAAGACCATCTTCTCGACGATAGCCCGCAAGTACGAGCGGTTCAACGCCATCTCGAGCTTCGGCGCCTACCGGCGCTGGCTTGGCGGCATGATGAACCAGGCCCCGATTCGCCCCGAGCACGACGTCCTCGACATCGCCGGCGGAACGGGCGACGTGTCGAAGTACGTGGCGAGAACGAAGCATCCCGCCCACATCCAGCTGACCGACCTCGTGCCCGAGATGCTCGACGTCGCGCGCATGCACAAGGCCCGCGGCGCGTTCGGCTCGACGCCCGTCGATTTCGACGTCGTCGACGCGCAGGACATCCCCTACGCCGACGCTTCCTACGATGTCGTCACGATGGCCTACGGCATCCGCAACATGCCCGACCGCCCGCGGGCGCTCAAGGAGATGCACCGCGTGCTCAAGCCGGGCGGCTCGCTCGTGTGCCTCGAGTTCTCGACGCCCCCGAACCCGGTTTGGCGTGCGCTGTACAACGTCTACCTCAAGCACCTCATCCCCTTCTGGGGCGGGCTCATCACGGGCGACCGCGACGGGTTCGTCTACCTCGCCAAGTCCATTCGGGCGTTCCCCGACCAGGAAGGCCTTGCCCAGATGATGCGCGATGCGGGATTCACGGACGTCACCTGGAAGAACTACACGGGCGGAATCGCCGCCGTCCACGTAGCCCGAAAGTAGGGCGAAAGACCCGGCGTGTCACCGTCAATCCGGCGCGCCACCTGCCGGCGATTGCGCTGTCGACCGCTCGAGCCCTAGTACGGCTCGTCGAGGCTCGCGTGCGCAAGCGCATCGGCATCCAATGGGAAGAACTTCCGCTGCGCGTACCGGTCGAGCGCGACGAGCGCTATCATGCCCGCGTTGTCACCGCAGCTCGACAATGGCGGCATGACGAGCTCGACGCCCCGCTTTGCGCACATCCGCTCGTAGGCACGGCGCAGCTCGGGATTCGCCGCCACGCCGCCGCCGAGGCAGAACGTGCGCGCGCCCGTCTGGTCGAGGGCCGTCGCGGCCTTCGCGACCTGCACGTCGATGACGGCCTGCTGGAAACCGGCCGCGATGTCGGCGATGTTCAGCTCGCGGCCGGCCTGACGCTCCTTGTTTATGTAGTTCACGACCGCCGTCTTCAACCCCGAAAGCGAGAACCGCAGGTCGTGGGAGTGCAACATGGCCCGGGGGAAATCGATGGCGGAAGGGTCTCCCTCTGCCGCCCATTTCGAGATGACGGGCCCGCCCGGGTATCCGAGCCCGAGCGCCTTCGACACCTTGTCGAAGGCTTCCCCCACCGCGTCGTCGATCGTCGCGCCGAGCGTGACGTACTCGCCCCATCCCTTCATGTGGACGAGCATCGTGTTTCCGCCCGAGACGAGCGACACGACGGCCGGCGGCTCGAAGCCGTCGGAGCCGATCTTGTTCGCGTACAGATGCCCCTCGAGGTGATTCACCCCGATGAACGGGACGTCGAGCGCCCAGGCGGCGCCCTTGGCGAACGCGACGCCCACGACGAGCGCCCCGAGAAGGCCCGGCGCGTACGTCACCGCGACGGCGTCGAGGTCGCGCCACCGCACGGGACCGACCGGCATCCCGCTCGCAGACCCGGCCGCATCGAGCGCCTCGGCGCACACGCCGCAAATCGCCTCGATATGCTTGCGGCTCGCGATCTCGGGAACGACGCCGCCGAAGCGGGCGTGGAAGTCGATCTGCGAGGCGACGACGTCCGAGAGCAGGCGGCCCTCGCCGTTGACGACCGCAGCCGCCGTCTCGTCGCAAGACGACTCGATTGCCAAGATAAGCGGGCGTTTCTCGCTCGATTTGGAAGCGCCTTCCAAATGCTTCAGCTCCATGCCCGCAACGCCGCGCGCCTCCACGGGAAGCGGGCCGGCCATGATGAGCGCGTCCTCGCGGTCGGAATAGTAGCGCGGGCGCGTGCCGACTTCGGTGAGGCCGAGGGCGCGGTAGAACCGCTGCGCTCCCTCGTTCGATGCGCGGACCTCGAGCGAACAGGTCCTCGCGCCGAGGCTGCGCGCATCGTCGGCCACGCGCGCGACGAGCTCGCGAGCTACGCCGCGACGGCGCATGGACGGGTCGACGGCGACCTTCAGCACCTGCAAGTCGCCGTCGACGACGAGGCCGCCCGCATAGCCGACGAGCATGTCGCCGTCGAGGGCGACCCACCAACTGCGGTCGCGATGCCCCAGCTCTTCGGATACGAGGCGCTCGTTCCAAGCGTCGCCGCCCATGACGTCTCCTTCGAGGGCGGCGACATCCGCCGCATGGGCGGCATCGAGCGGACGGTAAGAGATGCCCGTTGCGTCCGCCGGCGCCGAAAGCGGCGCCGTCGCATGCATGGTCGCACGGCCCTTGCCCCCGTCGGGGGCGACGTCCTGCACGCCCGTGGAGAGGTTTCGCTCGTCGTCGCGCGCGAGCTTGATGCGCTCGTTCTCCTCCGCGTCGGACAAGCGCGTGTACACGGGAAGCGCGAAGGCCGGGTCGTGGCGAACGGCGTCGAGCGGGTCGGCGTCGCCGCTCCTCCAAGCTTGCTGAAGCGCGAGCAGCAGGCCCAAACCCGTGACATCCCATGCCGCCTCGTCGAGGACGTCTCCGAACGACTCGAAGCGCTCGCGGTATTTCACGAGGCCGTCGCCCGTAATTATCAAACCGCCCGTTTCAACCCGCTGTTCCTCGAGCTCGCAGGCGAACGCATCGGCCTTCACCACGCGATCGGCGCCCCGGCGAGGCGCGCCCCCCCCCTCCCACGGCCGCGCGGGCGCCCGCGCCCCCGCCCCCCCGGCGCGCGCCCCCCGGGCGGCGCGCCCCCGCCTCGTCCAGGTGGAATCGGGCGGGATAGACTTCCTTGCGCATGGCATCCGCGATGACGAGCACGTCGCCGCGCACGCCCGACGCCTGCGCGCCGAACGCCACCGCATCGAGCGTGGAGACGCCGACGAGCGGCACGCCGAGCGCTTGGGCTACGCCCTTGGCAGTCGCCATCGCGATGCGGACCCCCGTAAAGGAACCGGGACCGCGCCCCACGCACACGCAGCCGATCGCCTTGCGGGCAAGACCGGCCTCCCCCATCAGCTCGTCGATGCACGGGACGAGCCTCGTGTTCGAGGCGCGATGCGCGCGCACCTCGCGGCACGCCACCGCCTCGACCGCCTTCGAAGCGCAGTCCAACCTGCCCAGCGCAATCGCCACGACCTCGTTGGACGTGTCGAACGCCAAGACGTACCCGCCCTCCAGCGCACCGTCGCCGCGTTCGCGCGCGGCTTCGGGCGCATTTCGAAGCGGGCGCGCCCCCTGGTTGGCGTCGCGCCCCTCCTGGCCCCCGGCGCGCGTCGTCTCGCCAGATGACGGAGAGGCATCGCCTAGATTGTCGCCGCTTCCAGCGCCTCCCGAAAGCGCGGCCTTCCATTGCGCGAGGAGCTCTTCCGCGCGCTTTCCCTGCGCACGTGCACGCAGCACGCGCTCGTCGTCAGACGCCTTCTCGATAGACACCTTCAGGTGTTCGTCGAACGCCTCCGGGAACTTTTCCGCCCATTCGACCAGGCACGCGCCGCCCGATTCCAGGTATTCGCGCAACCCGATGTCCTCGAGCTGCTCGGCTGAATCCAGACGGTACAAGTCGAAATGGTGTATGGGAAAACGTCCCGTGACGTAGCTGATCACGATGTTGAACGTCGGGCTGATGACGCTTTCCCTCGCGCCGAGCCCCGATGCGAAACCTTGCGAGAACTGCGTCTTGCCCGCGCCGAGGTCGCCCTCGAGCAGGACGACGTCGCCGGGACGTGCGCACGCCGCGAGCAGCGCTCCCGCACGACGCGTTTGCTCGGCATCGCTCGTGCGAGCTATGAATGAAGTTTGTGAAGTCATGGAGGCTATGATACCGCAGCCTCGTAGACGAGCCTGAGACCATCGAGCGTCAACTCGGAGTTCACATGCGTCACGGTCTTGCACAAGGGCGCCATGGTGGTCGCCAGGCCGCCCGTGGCCACGACGTTCGCCTCGTAGCCCAGCTCGTCGAAGATGCGCCTGACGAATCCGTCGACGCGGTCCGCCTCGCCGTAGACGATGCCCGCCTGCATGGCATGGACGGTGTTGCGCCCGATGGCGCTACCCGGGTCGGTCAGCTCGATGGCGGGAAGCTTCGTGGCATGCGAGAACAGCGCCGATGCGGACGTCTCGAGACCGGGCGCGATGATGCCGCCGACGAACCGGCCGTCTGCATCGACGACCTCGAGGTTCGTCGCCGTCCCGAAGTCGACGACCACGACGGGGGCACCGTAGAGGGCGCGCGCCGCAACGGCGTCTGCGATGCGGTCCGCGCCGATTTCGGACGGATTGCCGTACGTCGTCTCGAACAGGCCGGCTGCCGCATCGGCGCAGCAGACGACCGGCTCGCGTCCCATGAGCGCGCCGAGGGCGCTTCGCCAGCTGAGCGTGAGCGCGGGCACGACGGACGCGAGCACCGCCCCCTCGAGATCAGCCGGGGCGATTCCCTCGGATGCGAGCAGGGGCTGCACCTTCAGGCGCAATTCGTCTGCGGTTTCCCTCTTGTTCGTCGACGTCCGCCACATGTGCAGCAGCTTCTCGCCTTCGTAGACGCCGTGCACGGTTTGAGTGTTTCCCACATCGATGGCAAGTAACATGACGTTGACAATCCCCTTTGGTATCGAAAACGCATCGGCTCTTCTTCGCCGCATTTCAGAATCGTAACGGTATCATATCATCGAACAACGCTTTGTGAACGAACCGCAAGGAGGACGGCCATGAGCGACACCACGAAGAGAATCCTCGTCGTCGACGACGAGAGCTCGATCACCGAGTTCGTCGGATACGCGCTGAAGAAGGAAGGGTACAGCGTCGACATCTTCGAGAACGGCGAAGACGCGCTGAACGCCGCACGGCAGAATCCCTACGACCTGTTCGTGCTCGACATCATGCTGCCGGGCATGGACGGTTACGAGCTGTGCCGCCGCCTGCGCTCGATAACCTCGGCGCCCGTGCTGTTCCTCTCGGCGCGCGACACCGAGCTCGACAAAGTCGTCGGGCTCGAGATCGGCGGCGACGACTACCTGGCAAAACCGTTCGGCGTCCGCGAGCTCATCGCGCGCGTGCACGCGCTTTTGCGCCGCGGGTCGGGCGGGGACTTCGGCTATGCGAGCCACGCCATAACGGCGGGCGGCATCACGCTCGACGAGGACGCGCACACCGCGAAGGGCGACAACGGCCCGCTCGACCTCACCCCGCGCGAGTTCGAGCTGCTCGCGAGCCTCATGAAGAACGCCGGCAAGGTCGTATCGCGCGAGGACCTGCTCCGCGAGGCGTGGGGCTGGGAGTACCTCACCGAGACGAAGACGGTCGACACGCACATCAAGCGCCTGCGCGACAAGATCGAGGCCGCAGGCTACGACCCCGGCCTCGTGGAAACCGTCCGCGGCTACGGGTATAGGTTCCGCCAATAAAGCGCCTTCAGACATATTTCGCGCTGCTCTCGACCTTGCTCACGCTCCTTGCGTGCGCGTTGGTCCTGTTCGTGTGCGCCCTTTTGTACGACCTGCCCTGGCAGACGTTCTTCCTCCTCGTCCCCTCGGCGTTCCTCACGTTCGTCTTGAGCCTCATCATCGGCTATCTGCTCTCCGAGCCTTTGAGGTTGCTGCAACGCAAGGTGAAGGCGTACCGCGCCGGCGCCCCGGTCACGTTCGAGCCCGACGGCAGGCTCTACGAGGCCGACGAGCTCTCGGACTCCATGGCCGCGCTCGTCAGCAAGCTCGAATCGCAGCAAGCCGACCTCGTTCGCGAGAACCGGCGCCAGAGCGAATTCGTGAGCGACGTCGCCCACGAGCTCAGGACGCCGCTCACGGCCATCCGCGGCAATGCGGAAATGCTCGCCGACCCCGACTTGCCCCAAGAGCTCCAGCACAAGTTCAGCGGCATCGTCATCTCCGAGGCCGAACGCCTCTCGCGGCTCGTCAACGACCTCCTCACGCTCCAGCGCATCGAGCGGGACGACATTCCCACGCGCTTCGCGCGCGTAAACCTGCGCACCGTCGCGCAAGACGTCGTCGACACGCTGCATCCCATCCTGGTCGAGAGGGAGGCCAACGTCGAAATCATAGGCGAGGCGCCCGACGTGCTCGGGGACGCCGACCGTCTGAAGGAGGCGCTCACGAACCTCGTCGAGAACGCGAGCCGCTTCATCGAGCCGGGCGGCCACATCGCGATCGAGCTCTCCGGCCTGCATGGCAACTCGGTCATACAGGTCAAGGACGACGGGACGGGCTTCGGCAACATCGACCCGAACCTGCTGTTCGGCCGCTTCTACCGGGCTGACTCGTCCCGCGCGCGCAACACGGGCGGGACCGGTCTCGGACTGGCAATCGTCAAGACCATCGTCGAGGCGCACGACGGCACGGTCGAGGCGTTCAACCGCGCCGAGGGCGGCGCCTGCTTCATCGTCGCCATCCCCGCAATTAGCTAGCGACAGCGAAAACCCGGCGATTCCTTCGGAATGCTCGGGATTTCGCTGTCGCTAGCTTTCCCCATCCCGCACGGTTGACAGGATGTTACCGACAGGATACCGCCATCCGGTCTTCGGCAGCGTGCGTTTAGTGCGTCGTGCCGACGGCACGGATAACCACGCGCGCGACGGCGGTGGCCGCGACGATCTTTACGACATCGACCACGATGAACGGCGCGACAGTAACTGCGAACGATGCCAGCGGACCGACGTTCGCGACGGCCATGTACTGCGCCCAACCGCACACGTACGCGACGGCCGTGAAGATGAGGCCCGCCACGACGCCCACGGCGAAATTGTCGATGCCGCGCGAACGCACGAGCGCGAGGAAGCCGACTGCGAGCGCTACACCGGCCAGGTAGCCCCACAAAACCCCGCCGGTCGGCCCGAGCAGCACGCCGAAGCCGCCGCGCATGCCCGAGAACACGGGCACGCCTATGGCGCCGAGCACGAGATAGCCCGCTATCGCGCAAAGAGCCTGCTTGGGCGATAGCACGAGGATGGCGAAGGTGACCGCGAACATCTGCAGCGTGAACGGCACGGGACCGATCGGCACCGTCACCCACGCGGAAACGGCCATGACGGCTATCGACAGCGCGATAAACGCGATCGAACGGGAACGAGAGCTCGTCTGAGCTATCGGCTTTACTCTTTCCATATAAACCCCCTCTTGTGAAACTAGGAGATTATACATCGTCTCGTAAACGGTACAAGTGGACCTATTCCGAAAAGCTGCGGCGTTCACCGCCCGGGCCGCCAAGCCCGAACACGTCACCATGCGCCAGAAGCGCGTCGGGCGGCCGCATTAGCGCTCGATGAGCTTCGCCTTGCCGTACACCACGTTCTCGTCCGTCAGGCGCGCGCCGTCGGCGAACACGAAATTCGGGCGCAGCTCCATGAGCGGCTTCACCACGAAATCGCGCTCGAGCACGCGGGGATGCGGAAGCGTGAGCACCTCGGTGTCGACGACGTACATCTGGTAGTCGACGATGTCCAGGTCGCATGTGCGCGGGCCGTTCGGAATCTCGCGAACGCGCCCGAGGCTGTTCTCGATGGCGTGGAGGTACGTGAGCAGTTCCTTGGGGGCCACACCGCAGCGCATCAAGACGATCGCGTTCACGAACTCGTCTTGGTCCTCGTAGTACGCAGGCTCGCTCGCATAGAAGCTCGATATGTCTACGATCTGGGAGTCGGGCACGGAACAGAGCTGCGAGATCGCATGGTTGAGCTGCGCGATCTTTCCCTCCTGCTCCTCGCCGGGATTCCCGACGAGCGCGATATTGCACCCGAGCGAAATGACGACGAGGGGGCGCAGGTCCGCGAGCGCTTCGGCGGTTACCGCGACGTTGTGGGTGCGCACGACCGATGCGCCGAGCTCGACGGCGAGCAGCGCCTCGGCTGCCGAGGCGGCGTCGCGTTGCGCGGGGTCCTCGATGTTGTAGGCGTAGCCTATGAAGCTCTTGCGCGAGAACGCGGCCATGAGCGGATATCCCAAGCGGGCGAACTCGTGGTAGTTGCGCACCATCTCGAGCGTCTGGCTGGGCGTCTTGCCGAAGCCCGGGCCCGGGTCGATGCAGATCCGCTCGCGGGCGATGCCGGCGCGTTCGAGCTCATCGGCGCGGGCGCGCAGGTAGTCGCGGACTTCGGTCACGACATCGTCGTAGACCGGGTCGTCCTGCATCGTCTTGGGCTCGCCTTTCATGTGCATGACGACCAAGCCCGCGTCGCACGATTTCGCAACGTCGACCATCGCGGGATCGCGGAAGCCCGACACGTCGTTTATGACGGCCGCGCCGGCGGCAACGGCCGCACGGGCCACTTCGGCGTGGCGGGTATCGACGCTCACGCACACGCCCTCGCCGGCGAGCGCGCGCACGACGTCGATGACGCGCGCCATCTCCTCGTCGACGGGAACCTCGTCGCTTCCCGGCCGCGTCGACTCTCCCCCGACGTCGATTATCTGCGCTCCTTCGTCGAGCATGCGACGGGCATGCTCCAACGCGGAATCGTACGTGCCATGCTCGCCGCCGTCCGAGAAGGAATCGGGCGTTACGTTGAGGATGCCCATGATGATGGGCATCCTCTCGTCGAATTCGAATGAAGCGCATCGCCATGTCATAGCGCTACTCCTCGCTCTTGTCGTTGCCCTCCCGGCCTGTCGGCAGGTTGCTGGGCACCTGCTCGGTGAAGCCGGGGTCGTACTTCGCCTCGGCAGGAACGTCGACGGGCTGCTGCGCGGCCGGCTGCTGCACGGCAGGCTGCTGTTGCGCCGCAGACTGCTGTTGCGCCGCAGGCTGCTGCACGAGCGGCTGCTGCGCGGCCGGCTGGGCTATCGGCAGCTGCTGCTGGCCGGCCGCCATGCCGTAGGCGTCCTGCATGGCCGCCTGCTCGCGATCGCGCCAGTTGGGGTCGGCAAGGCGGGCATCGCGTGCACGCGCGGCCGCCTCCTCGGCTTCCTTGCGGGCGATGATCTCGTCTTCGCGCGCGAGGTACTCGTCCCAGGAGTTGTCGAGCAGGGCCTTGCACGCCTCTCCCTCGACCGTCTCGCGCTCGAGCAGCACGCTGGCCATCAAGTGCATCTGATCGGCGTGCGAGGACAGGATGTCGTAGGCGCGGTCGTGCGCCTCGCGCATGATGCGCGCGACCTCGTCGTCGATGCGGCGCGCCGTCTCCTCGGAGTAGTCCTGCGTGTTGCCGTAATCGCGGCCGAGGAACACCTCGTGGTTGGGCTGGCCGAACACCTGGTGCCCGAGCGGGCTCATGCCGTACTGCGTGACGATCGAACGGGCGATCTTGGAGGCACGCTCCAGGTCGTTGCTCGCGCCCGTCGTGATGTCGTCGCAGTAGATCTCCTCTGCGACGCGCCCGCCCATGAGGACGGCAAGCTGGTCGCGCATCTCGGACAGGGAGTTCAAGACCTTGTCCTCGTCGGGGATGGACAGCGTGTAGCCGAGAGCGCGGCCGCGCGAGATGATCGAGATCTTGTGGACGGGGTCGGCATGCTCGAGCGTATGGCCGACGAGGGCGTGGCCGCTCTCGTGGTAGGCGATGGTCTTGCGCGTCGTCTCGTCCATGACGCGGCCCTTGCGTTCCGGACCGGCGATGACGCGTTCCATCGACTCGCTGACCTCTTGCATCGTGATGACCTTCTTGCCGCGGCGAGCGGTCAGAAGGGCGCTCTCGTTCATGAGGTTCATGAGGTCCGCACCCGTGAACCCGGGGGTGAGCGCTGCGATCTTCTTCAGGTCCACATCGCTTCCGATGGGCTTCTCCTGGGCATGCACCTGCAGGATCTTCTCGCGGCCCTTCACGTCGGGGACGTCGACCACGATCTGGCGGTCGAAGCGGCCCGGGCGCAGCAAGGCCGGATCGAGGATGTCGGCGCGGTTCGTCGCGGCGATGAGCACGACGGAATCGTTGGAGTCGAAGCCGTCCATCTCGACGAGCAGCTGGTTGAGCGTCTGCTCGCGCTCGTCGTGACCGCCGCCGAGGCCGGCGCCGCGCTGGCGGCCGACCGCGTCGATCTCGTCGATGAAGATGATCGCCGGAGCCGCGTCCTTCGCCTGCTGGAACAGGT
>ODAI012220478.1_pt1 | contig 28141 bp, 17 predicted proteins | sample 1539321 | NCBI WGS metagenome assembly ODAI01 (sample SAMN02144231, study PRJEB22623) | gut metagenome | biome: sheep rumen | host: Ovis aries | place: New Zealand
AAAAAAGGAGGGTGTTACCCTCCTTTTTTATGTGGCTGATGTCATGATTATATTCACCAGGGCTGTAAGGTCTGTACCGTTTATGTCGCCATCGCCATTTACGTCTGCAGCGTTGTTTTTCTCCTTCTGTCCGAGAATAATGTTTGCAAGCGCTGCAAGGTCGGTACCGTTGACTATGCCGTCGCCGTTGATGTCACCTTTGATGACAATGGTTTTGGTAACGTCGTTGACTAGATTTTTGCTGCCGCTTTTTTGGGTGCTTATCTCGAAATACGATGTCCTGCGCACACTGTTTACATCTACGCTCTGTGGCGACCCGTTGCCTGTGCTGAAAACAAAGTTTATGGCGTCGGCAGCTCCGTTGATTGTGAATTTCTTAGCATACCATTGTTTTCCCGCAACAGTCTTTGTCGTCGTTACCTTGTCGCCCGGCCAGTTGCTGTTCGCCGGCGAATGGGTTCCATCGCCTCCCCACGACCAGAAGTTTACATTTGTCCATCCCACGTTTTCCGTGCACACGTTGATTTCTATCTCGAACGGCTTGTCGTCGATTTCGGGGAATGTCGCGGTCGTGTAGTATTTATAGTGATATCCGCTTGCCGTTTCGGTCATATCCTCCGTCGGCTGGTATTCTGCAGTGTTTCCCACTACGCACACGAGAGTATGGTTATTTCCTTTCACAGCTACAGCATAGCATTCCGGCGAGTTCATCAGTGTTGCATATTCGCTGTTGTTGGTGATACCGGCAGCTTTGCGTGCGCTAATCATTTTCTTAATGTCGTCCTTGCAGTCAACCCAGTGTTTCAGGAATACGCACGGTGTTCCAGGCATTGCCAGCAGATAGGCATTGGCTGCTATGGTGTCTTTGCGTATGGGATCTTGCTGTGTCGATGCGGAGCGGTATTCCGTGTCGTGGTTTTCAACGAATGTCACGGCATAACGCCGATAAGTTTTGTCGGCTATGAGCGAGGCATTGGCCAGATTTCCCCATGAGTTAATGTTATTTACAGCATCCTTGACGGTATATCTGAACGGAAAGTCGAAGGCAGCACTCTGTATGGTTCCGTTGGTCCTCGTTCCTTCAATCCATGCTTTTACCTTTGCCACGTCGCCGTCCCAGTATTCGCCCACCGAATACTGCGGTGCGGCAGCAGTGTTATACATTCCCGTGAACGAAGCACTGTAGCCTTTCACCATGTCGTATCTCACGCCTCCATATCCTAAGTAGTTCAGCAGGTATGCGAGATATGCTTTCACGTTCTTCTGTACGTTCTCGCTTTTGTGGTCGAGGTCACGCATACCTCCCCATCCCTCGCCGGTATCGTTGTTCTTGCTCAGCTGTATAGCTGGGGTTCTCTTGCTTGCCTCGGTTTTTGCAGCTCCTCCGTCATCGTCGGCACAGATGTCAGTACTTGTCATCGAGTATGTTTGCCCGTCGTGTGGGTTCGTCTCCGTGGGGAAGTCAAACCAGTCGCTTACATTCGCTCTGTGGTTAACCACTACGTCGGCAACTATATCTGTGCCTTTCGCCTTGAATGTCTGTATCATCTGCTTCAGTTCTGTCTCCGTGCCGAAGCTGCTGTTTTGATTGTAGTAGTATTTCACGTCGTATCCCATGCTTGGGTTTGCCGATGCTTTGCCGCTCTGTGGCACCCAGATGAGCGAGAAATACTTTGCCAGTTCTTCTGACTGGCTTTGCAGCGTAGTCCATTTGGTGGCACTGTACGAGTCCCAGTAGAATCCCTGTAGCATTACTCCCCCGTAATTGTCGGGCCATCCCTGTGCCATTGTGCTGATTGTGGTCGTGAGCATCACTACCGCGAGCAACATTTCCTTGATTATTTTCATATCTTTCTGCTGTTTGTTTATTTGTTAACTATTATTTTCTTGCCATTGATGATATATATGCCCTTTTCCAGATTGTCTGCATTCATACGCTGTCCGTTTACGTTATATACGATGTCCCGTCTTGTCGTCATTACGTCGTTTATCATTGCGCTGCTGATACTTGCAGGGGCGGTGCTCAGTATCTCTTTCAGTTGGGCCACGATGCCTTTCACATTCCCATATCCGTTGAGCATCAGGTCGCAGGCCAGTGTTCCGTTGCTGTAGTGGTTATGATCGGTAAAACAGCTTATGATAGCCTGAGCAGCAGCCTCTCGGCTTGTGTGACCGTTGGCTGCATAGTCTGCCACGTAGGCATTGAATGCTGCGTCGGCGTTCTTTCCTATTTCTACAAATCCAAGATAATTATCGTCGCCGGCTCTCCGTTCGTCGGCCACCTTTCTTACCACCGTTTCATATCCGTCCTTGCGGTAACTGTCGAATGTCTGTGTTGATGTGTTATATCCGCTTGCGTATGTGCTCACAGCTCCATGAGGTGTGTATGAGTTCAGAATAATCTTAGCTCCCAGCATTTCAGCTGCGTTGAGATAGTAGTTAACGTCGGCTTCAAAATACGAACCCATGCCGTTTGTTCCGTTGTTTCCGAACATCACTACATCGTCAGGATAGATATCGTTGAGAACAGCCGCCAGCTTGCCTTGTGCGTAGTATGTGCTGAGGTTTCGCCCTCCGGCACCGTCGTTGTGGAACGTGCAGAGGGCATTCAGTTCGGGATATTGTGTTGTGATAAGGTTTTTCAGACGGTAAGCCCACGAGCCGTTGTTTGCCGATGTAGAGTCGCCGATGTGGTGTACCACTCTCTTGCTGCGCTTCTGCCGTTTTGGCTGAATCGTAGCCGTTGCCTTTGTGATGTTTGCCACGTGGGTTGCATCAGCGTCAGCCACTCTCAGGTCGATCACGTTACGCGTGGCAGCAATGGTGTATGTCTCTGTCTTCATCGTCTCATGTGTTCCGAGTGTGTATCCTGACAGGTCGCCGTTAATATATCCTGTAGAAAGTATGCCCTGATAAGTCACTTCCACACTGTAGAAGTTTCCCTTCTCTACTGCGAGGTTCATCTCCGTGGTCGTATTCTCGTCGCCGCCCATTGATGGTTTCTCTGCCTCGCAGCCGGCAATATCAACATTGCCTATTCCAGAGTTGTTCATTCCTATGCTGAAATAAACCGGTTCTGCCTTCTCTGCCCATGCAATGGTATCTGTATTGGCTACGAGAGTTTCTCCGTCATACACGTGTGCGGCACATCGTTCAGTGCTCTTGTCGGTGTAGAGCACGATGTCATACCATTTATCTTTTTCAATAGTAGCTGTGGCAGTGCCATTCTTCAGCACTGTGTTGTTAAGTGCCAGTTTGTTGCCGTCGAAGCTGAGCGAGATAGGGCAGGCATATTTTTTGCTTTGCCACATGGGGTAACCGGCAGTGAATGTCATTACCGTACCTTCTACGCTGAACCTTATCCTCGTCCTGAACGTCAGCTTACCCTTTGGAGTGTCGATTTTTTTCGTAAAGATATGCGACTTGTTTTTTGTACCTGAGGTAAACCTCACGAATTTCGTGTCGTCGGCATCTTTCATGAGTACAGCCTTGCAAGCCCCGTCGCTACCTGCCACATTCCACCCACCGAGGATTATGTCGCTGCCGTCTCCATACGTATTCTTAATCGATTCATATCCAACAAGTTCGTTTGGATAGTCGTTGTAAGTCTTCGGGTATCCGGCCAGGGGCAGCACCTGTCCTGTCGCTTTCTTCTTGTTGCCGAGTGCCACCACGTATTTCACCGTTCTGTATGTCTTTCCGTTGTTTATCAGCGTGGCGGTCATACGTCCGTAGAAGTTCATAGGCACGTCGCGTAGCGCAAAATTAGTTGTCAGCGATGCCGCATTGTTTGTCGTAAACGCACCATAAGAGTCGCAATACTGGCCTTCGGTGTCGTTGGCGGTTTTAAATCCCTCGATATCCCATGCCACTTTGAAGTCGCTTGCCATCTGACTTTCGCTGAGAGCAGTGCCTCCGGTTCCGGTTACTTTCAGTGCATACTCATTGTTGAACGGCTCGTCGGTCGTTTGCCCGAAAATCATGGACTCGGCACCCTCAATTGCTATTGAACTCACCTGAGCCTGTGTTGCAGTCGGGCAGAACATCATTATAATTGCTGCTGCGAAACTGCATGGATGTAGTTTGAATCTTTTCATAGTTCTATTGTTATTTCAGTTTTGTTATATAAATCAGTGTGAAAGTTATCAGTCCGTTCAGCATCAACAGCTCATAGCCGAAACGATAGCCTACTGTGCTTAAAGCAGTGTAGTTGATGATAAAACATACAATCGGCGATGCCATACAGATATATGGTGCGAGCCTGTCGTTGGGTCTGTACCGTGTGAGCAGGGCAAAGGCAAACAGTCCCAGTAGAGGGCCGTAGGTATATCCAACGAGCGTATATACGGCATCTATCAGGCTTTGAGAGTTAATCAGATGGAAAAGAATTATAATAACGATGAGTGCAGCCGCCATTGCCATGTGTACTCGCTTGCGCAGTCGCTCGTCGTCGTCACATTCCAGCAGATCCACGCAGCAACTTGTTGTAAGCGATGTTAGTGCCGAGTCGGCTGTTGACAGCGATGCCGCCATTATTCCGATAGTGAAGAGCACTACCACTGTTTCGCCCAGCTGACCTGTCACAGCGAACATCGGAAGCAGCTCGTCGCCCTTTGCCGGCAATGGCAGTCCCTCTTTGGCCGCGAGCATGGTGAGCAGTATTCCGAGAGCAAGGAACAGCCAGTTGACCGGTACGAATGCTAAACCGTATGTCATCATGTCCTTGCGGGCTTCGCCGAGCGACTTGCACGTCAGGTTCTTCTGCATCATGTCCTGGTCGAGTCCGGTCATCACGATTACTATGAAGATACCGCTGACGAACTGCTTCCAGAAGTTTCGCGGTGAGAGCCAGTCGTCGAGGATGAAAATACGGCTCATCGGGCTGTCGTTTATTGCACTGAGAGCCGCGCCGACATTCATGTCGAGAGCAGCAGCTACCTTATAAGTGATGATGAGCAGTGCCAAGAGCATACATGCCGTTTGGAATACGTCGGTGACCACAAGAGTCTTTATGCCTCCGCGTCGCGAGTAGAGCCAGATGCATATCACCATGACGGCAATCGTAAGCGGGAAACTAATCGGTGTGGGGTAGAGGGGGGCCACTACGAAGCGGTGCAGCAGCATACAGAACAGATAGAACTTCACCGCCGTACCGGTCAGCTTCGACAACATGAAGAATGCTGCTCCTGTCTTGTATGACCGTCGTCCCATGCGCCGGTCCAGATAGGTGTAAATCGTGGTGACATTCATCTTGAAGTATATCGGTAGCAGTATCATGGCAACCACTGCGTATCCCACTATGAAACCCATGCATGTCTGAAGATATGTCATTCCGCTTGTCATTACCATTCCAGGAACGCTCACGAAGGTTACTCCTGAAACAGATGCACCAATCATGCCGAATGCCACCATCATCCAGTTCGACCGTCGCTCGCCCCGGAAAAAGGCTTCGTTGCCGGCGCGGCGCGATGCTACCGTAGAGACTATAGCTATCAGGCAAAGATATATGACTATTGATATGAGTATCGTCATTTGCGCTTTTACATTTATAAAGTGCAAATATAGACAAAATTTCCGAAAAAGGAGTATTAATTGATGTTAAAACTTTTGTTCTGCGATTTTACTTTTCCGTATCCGTTCAGTCAGATAATCAGAAGTTCAACTGAGTATTAACAACTAAAAAAAAGATTTATGAAGAAGATTGTGATTATGATGACGACAGCCCTGCTAACGATGGGCGGTTTCCAAAGTATTAGTGCACAGGAGCATGAAAATGCTCAGAAAAAGCACGAACCCAACTATGAGCAGAAGGCTGAGCGTATCAGTGCTGCACTGCTGTTGAACGATAAAGATGCAGCGAAGTTCAAGCCCATTTATGTTGAGTATCGCAACGAGCTGAAGGCTGTCTTCGAAAAATATCCTATGATGCCGAAAATGGAAAAAGGACAGAAGATTACCGACGAACAGCTGGCTCAGGCTACAAATAATCGCTTTGCTCGCACACGTGCACTTACCGACGTACAGGAGAAGTACTATAAGAAGTTCACTAAGATAATCAGCGAGCGACAGTACAATCAACTTGTAAGAATGGACTCTAAGCAGTTCAAACACGTCAAAAAAATGCGTAAGGCATTCAAGAAAAGAAAATAATCTTTATTTTAAAGATGGTGTGTCTATTTTGACACACCATTTTTCATTTCTTTAATAAGTTTTGTTCGGAGCAAAATTTACTTTTCATTTCTTTAGTAAGTCGTGATTCGAATCAGAGTTTACTTTTCATTTCTTTAATAAGTTGTGATTAAAAAAGAGAGGATGTGCCAAAAATATTTTGCACATCCTCACGGAATTTTGGATTGGATAGTTAATTATTTTGCAGTAAACACAACCTTGTTATTTCCCTCGTATGAGAGATACAGTTTTACTTTGTACGAACCTGCTGCCACGCTCAGGTCTTTACCGCCGTTCTGCGTAAGGTCGCTGTAATTTGTAGCGTCACCGTTGGCTCCGCCCCAGCTAACAGACCAATCGTCATTCATGGCGAACTTCACGTTGCTGTTGTCGGCGAAGGTGTAGTCCATCTCCCAGCAACCTTCACTTGTGTTGTAGTTCATGTGCATGGAAGCGTCGGCCTGATTCCAGCCATTGTGAGAGCCAACCATAGTGATGCTGCTGACTTTGGTGAGAGCGTAGCTGCTCTCAGCAGCATTGAGGTCAATCTGATAGAAACCGGCACCCGGATCAGGGCAGTTAGGCCCACCTGAGCTCTGGAGCGTGCCGCCGAGTGTTGTGCCCGAGACATATTCCAGGTCATCGTCCCAGTTGTCTGCATTGGGCTTGAATTTGAATTCGCCGTTGAGATAATAGTAGCCCTGGTACTTGCCATCGAATGCTGCTCCGCGCAGTGCGTGGGATGTGCTCCAACCGCTTTCGTTACCGATTTCATAGAAGAACTCTGTGAAGTTCATCGGGGTGATGGTGTAGCTCATTGTTGCCATATTGACCTGGAAACGATAGAACTTGGCTGTGCCGTCAACACAGAACGAATGGTCGCCGCCGAGGTTATAACGATAGTCAAACTTACCGCTGAGATCCTTTGAATCGCCAAGCGTACCGAAGAGGTGATCCCATGTACCATTGCCAACGAGCGTGATGGCTTCCTCGTCGCCGAATGCAAACCACATCTCGCTGCCGGTACCAGCGAAGACATAAGTAAATACCGGGTCGTCGAATACATCCTTATCGCTGTGCGAGAATCTCATAGTCATAGCCGATTCTGCGTTCCACTCGCCAGGGCCGCCGATGAGATAGTATGCGTCGGAAATGCTTACAGGAGTGATGCTGTAGGTGTATTCGAGCATGTTGAGTTCAATCTTGATCTTCTTTGCTCCCTGTGGTACGCAGAACGAATGGTCGCCACCAAGATTATAGCGGAAGTCGAGCTGACCATTGCTGTCCTTTGAGTCGCCCTTGGTTCCGAGAAGCTTGGTCCAGTCGCCCGCTGCCACTGCATCGAGGGCTGCGTCGTCGCCGATGGCAAACCATGTGTCGCCGCTGGCATTGGCATCGATGATGATAGTGAAGATTGGGTCAACATATACGTCCTCGCTGCTGTGCTGGAACTGCTGAGTGCGAGCAGCATCGGCATTCCAGTCTTTAGCACCGCCAATGACATAGTATTTCTGAGAGATTACTACCTTGCTCAGAGGAGTGAACTCAACCTTGTTCAGGTTGAAGTAATTGGCTCCTGGCTGCCCGACGATGGCGATGTCTTTGCCGTTGGTAACGGTATAGAGTACGACGCGCATGTAGAGGTCAGTCTTTGCCGGATTGCGGGTGATGAAGTTGAAGTATGCATCCTCGAGAGTCTGTGGGAGAATAGCAATGGTATTGCTGCTCTCCATGCTCTCAGCATCTGCCGATACATAGTCGGCAAAATCGGCATTGCGCGACAGCTGCACCTCTGCCTTCAGGATGGTGTTTGCCGGCATCTGACCCTCGACCACCGATACCACTGCCAGTGGTATCGGGGTGTCGCTGAGCGAAGAGTTGTCGGCGGGATCGGTCAGAAGTGATGTCAGGTCGATGGTCTGGGCAATGGGTTCCACCGTGACGTCGGTTGTCTTCAACTGGCTTTCCGGCAGATTCTGCTGCGGACCTACGCTTGGCAGGTAGTCGCCCTTGCACGCCATGAAGACGAAGCCGACCAAAGCCATTAAGCATATATTAATCTTTTTCATTGTTCAATTGTTTTTAAGGATTGAGTTATTCAAGTTCAAACTTTACTTTCTCAGTGTTCATGTTGACGGTCATCTTTACCTTGCCGCCGGGGAAATCGTTAAAGAGCCAGGTGCCCTTGCCTGCCATGCCGACACCTTCGAAAACATTGTCTTTAAAGGCGCACTCCACTCCGGCATCGTCAACTTGAGTGCCCCATGAGTCGCCGCCGTCCCAGTCGGTCAGTGCCTTGTAGAAACGGAACTGAAGCGTTCCGGCAGGAATATCAAATTCACCGTAGAAAAGATTGTTGCCAATCTCTGTCTCGAAGACACGCCATGTTGCCAGTTCGGCTGCTGCTCCGGGTACTGGGGCGGGCCAGCCGTTGCAATTGCCGATGATATACATGTATGCCGGACTCTTGATGGCGCAGTAAGCTGCCATGTGCTTAAAGAATACGGGTTCCGAAGTAATGCCTGTGCCGGCAACCTCTTCTTTCTCAGAGCGGTTGATGCTTGCATGAACGCGCATTGCAATTACGCGGTAGCCCATGTCAACATAATCGTCGGTACTGGTGAAACCGTCGATAGAACAGATGGCCATGGCGATGTCTTCGCCGCTGATATCGCAGTTGCACTTGTTAAACGAACCGTCAATATATACCGGCTCAGTGCCGATAACGTTTCCGGCGTCGTCCTTGATGTCGCGCTCGTTCCATTTCGTCGTACCGGTGGTCTCGTCGTAGATACCAACCTGAACGCGATAGGTCACGAAAGCATTAAAGCCATAATTGGGCTGTGACCAGGTAAGGTTAACGTTGTTGGTCGGCGACAGCTGAATGTATTGCTCGCCAAGGGCTGGCGGGTTCACGGTGAACGTTGTGGGCGACACTACCGTAGGGTTGGAATCGCGGTCGTTCGAACAAGCCATAAACAGACTGACGATGCTCATGAGCAGAGCGCCAAGCAATAATTTGTTCTTCATATTGTGATTCTTAATTTTTCAATACTTCAATTTTACACTTTTCCTAATAACCCACAATCTGTACGAGGTTGCTGTTGGCAAGAACTTCAGATGAAGGCAACGGGAAGCGGTTGCGCGTCTTGTCGAACCGTGCGCCGTTCTCTGCGCCGTTCATATATTCCCAGGTGTAGGTTGCCTGGCCGCCATAGAGGTTGAAACGTATAAGGTCGGTGCGACGCATTCCCTCAAGGTAGAACTCACGTCCGCGCTCGTCGAGAATGTCTTCCATCGTATATACCGACTTGTTCACAGCATGTGCGCGTGAGCGGACGGCATCCATATATGTCTTTACCTTTGGCGACGCTACGCCGTTGAGATGAGCTTCGGCTTCTGCGGCATTGAGGTATGCCTCGGCTGCACGCAGCAGGAAGAAGTCGCCGTCAACAAAATATGCGTCGTGGTGGTCGGCACCGGTGGAGTAGTTGTTGTTGAACTTCGGCGATGTGATGCCCTGATGGAAACCGCTGTTGTCGCCAAGGTCGAATGTACGCGGTTTGACCACGCCCTGGTCGTTGACATTTTCCATACCCCAGAACAGTGCGCGGTCGTCGCGCTCGCCGTTGGCTACGAGCATTGAGCGAATCTGAGCAGAGGTCTTATTGAGGAATGACTGCGGGTTGGTGGTGAACAGTTTGAGGAACTGTGGACGAATGCGCATACCGGCCCATGTGGCACCGGTAGTGGCAGCATCAAGGTTGGTCACTGTCTTCATGGCATTGTCCCACATGGCAGCGATGAAGAACAGTGTACCTCCCCAGCCATTGGTTTCCTGACCGTCCTGAAGCAACGGAAGCACTGCCTCGCAGCTGGAACCGTTGGAGCCGTTGTCGCCCATGAAGAGCAGGTCGTAGGGCTGATAACCATTGTTGGTGGCTACAGCTGATATACGGCTGTCGTCGAACAGTGCATAGCCGGAGTTGATAACCTTTTCTGCATATTCAAGAGCCTTTGCCCAGTACGGGTTGTCCTGACCGTTATCATTAAGATATGTGCCGGCGTTCAGGTACAGACGGCTGAGAATGAGCCATGCTGCGGCCTTGTCTGCACGTCCGTAGTTCGGGTCGCTGTCGGTTTTGGGCGATGCGTCGAGCATTCCTGCCTCGGCAGTGAGCAGTTCGTTCTCAACCCAACCGAAAAGATATTCGCGGCCAAGGCTGAGAAGTTCTGCACCGCTATAGTTCTGACCCTCCACGTATGCCGGGTTCATAGTGTGAGCCTGCTTAGGAGCATCTGCCGATACACCTGTGGAGAACGACGGATCACCAAAGAAGTCGAGCATCAGGAAATACTGGTATGCGCGGATGAATCGCACCTCGGCAGTCATGGCAGCATCATAGTCGCTACACTCCTTGAGATACTGGTTGCAGAATGAGATGTTCGACATCAGACGATAATAGAGATATTGAAGTGTCGGTGTACTTGCCGTACACTGGTTGTAGCCGATATCGGTGATACCGCCGTCGCTCCACCAGCAGATAGTCTCGTCAGAAGCAACGCTGTTGAAGTAGAATATGTTGCGCACGAGCGTTGACTTACCAGGATCCTGGATGGTAAAGTCGGCTTTGCCGTCGTTGCCTTCCATTATCAGTCCGGCATAGCATTTTGAATAGAGTGCCACAGGATCAGCTGTAGAAAAGGCATTGGGGTCGATATTGCCTTTGTTCAGGTCGTTCGTGCATGAACTGATGCCAGCGGCAAGCAACACTGCTGCTGCCGATGCCATTATCTTTGTCTTATTGAGTTTCATAGTCGATAACTGTTTTTATGTTTTTAGAAGTTCATGTTCAGTCCCAACAGGAAAGTACGGCAGCGCGGATACAGGCTGCTTTCCTTGCCTGAGGTCTGCTCCGGGTCAAGTCCGTTGTACTTTGTAATGGTGAATACATTTGAGCAAGACACATAAATGCGTCCGTCAATGCCCTTATACTTACCGTTCTTGAGCAGTTCGGTGAAGTTGTAGCCCAGTGTGATGTTATCGCACTTTACAAAGCTGGCGTTCTGTACGAAGTAGTCGCTCAGAGCATAGTTGTAGGAGTTCCATCTCAGACGTGTGATATCAGCAGTACTGTTCTCATAGTATCCCTTCGGATTGGCGAGTACGGCAGTGTTTATCTTGCCCTGCTCGATGTCGTTATATACATAGTTGCCGAAGCTGGCGCGGAAGTTGGTTCCGAGGTCCCATTTCTTGTACGACACCTTGAAACTGAAACCGCCGGTCCACGGAGCGTTGATGCTCTTGTAGAAATAGCGATCGCCGTCGTCAATGACACCATTGGCATCTCGGTCAACGTAAGCTCCCTGGATGGGCATGCCGCTCTGGTCATATACCTGCTGATATACCCAGAAAGAGTTTGCTGGCTGGCCTACGCAGTGGTATGTCGCACGCTGGTCGGTACCTACGGTCATGCCTGCCTCAATCTTGTCGCGGCCGCCGTAGAGCTCGGTAATCTCATTCTTGTTGTAGGCAGCATTGACGCTCAGTTCTACAAACCAGTCTTTGGTCTGAACGGGTCGGCCGGTGATTGCAAACTCAACACCGGTGTTCTTCAGCGAACCGGCATTCAGCAGCATGGCATTGTCGAAGTTCATGCCAGCAGGAATTGTCGGGGTGCAGAGCAGATCGACAGTCTTACGGAAATAGAGGTCGGCATTCAGGGTCAGACGCTGATTGAACATTCCATAGTCGATACCGAAGTTCCAAGTCTTCGTGGTCTCCCAGGTAAGGTCGTCGTTATACACAAGTGGCTGATATAGCCATCCTTCATTGCCGGGTCCTACAGGATAGCGGAAGCGCGTGTTCTGGTTGATACGGTAAGCAGCAGTATAGTACTCCTTGCCGGTATCCTGCTGTCCGGTCTTACCCCAGCTCACGCGAACCTTCAAGTCGCTGATGGCGTCAACATCGCGTAGGAATTTCTCCTCTTTTGCACGCCATGCAAAGGCTACCGAGGGGAAGAAACCCCAGCGGTGTCCATCAGCAAAGCGGCTCGAACCATCGTAACGGGCATTGAAAGTGAGAAGGTAGCGATCCATGAGCGAATAGTTGGCACGACCGTACCAGCTGACGAGAACATTCTGACCGGCCCATCGAGAGTTGGTGTTGCTGTTCAGTGTTCCTGCCAGAGGATTACCGTGGTCGTCAGTGCCTTGGTTGGTCATGGGGTAGTATTTCTGGAACCACTCGTCGCCCCAGTACTTCATGCGGCTGTACTCATAACCAGCCATGACATCGACATGGTGGTTCTTATTGATGTCTTTGAAATACTGTGCGTATGCAGTTGCCTGAACATTGTATTTCTTCTCTGAATTCTCGCCGCTGCCACCGTAGTAGTAGCCGTATGTTGACATAGGTGAGTGGTCTTGATACTCACAGCCGGTATTGTAATTGCCGGCAAGGTTCAGGTGAAGACGGAGATCTTCGAAGCCATGAATCTTATAGTCGGCCTCGATGTTTCCGATGAGCACGTGTGCACTCTTGAAGTCGGTGTAGTTCTCTACAAGTTCTACAGGGTTTTTAGGAGCGTCGGGATTAACATCATAGGGATACGTTGGGTCATACGCACTCGTGGTTGCAGTCCACTGCCAATAGCCTCCCCAGTTGCGGTAACGGTCGTCGGCGCTCGTTATAGGACGAGTCGGATCCATTCTCGTTGCCATGCCGATGGCATCTGTACCGCCGGCGCGTGTCTTCGAATAGGCATACTTACCGTTGATGTTGATGTTCAGATGGTCCTTGAAGAACGAAGGATTGAGGGTGAATCCTGCAGTGAAGCGGCTGTATGAAGAGCCTTTCAGAACACCCTGCTGGTTGGTGTAGCCCACGCTGGCACGATATGGCATTGCCCATTTGCTATTGCCGACACCGCCGGTGACGCTAACATTGTGGTCGTGGCTTACGCCGCCACGATAAATCTCGTCCTGCCAGTCGGTGCTGTATGTGCCAAGCGAATAATCGGGAGTGCCGTCGGCAGCACGCGAAATCCATCCCAGACCGGCATACTCAGGGGAGTCTTCACCGTAATATTCGCGAATGAACGATGTATATTCATTGGAATTCATCACGTCGAGCTTCTTTGCCACGGCACTTACCGAAAGCGTACCGTTGTAAGAAATTTGCGGAGACTGGTTACGGCGGCCCTTCTTTGTGGTAATGATGATTACACCATTGGAACCACGGCTACCGTAGATTGCCGTTGCCGATGCATCTTTCAATACGGTAAAACTCTCGATGTCGTTAGGATTGACAAGCGAGAGAGGGTTGCTCATACCCTTGGTGTTGTTGTTATCCATCTGCATACCGTCGATGACAATCAGAGGATTGTTAGTGGCTGTCAGCGATGCTCCGCCACGGATGCGGATTTGTGCACCTTCGCCCGGAGCTCCAGATGAGGTGTTCACGTTTACACCGGCTATCTTACCCTGAATCATGTCCTGGGCGCTGGTGATGATACCGTGGTTCTTCTCATCAGGCTTCATGGCTATCACAGAACCGGTGAGGTCGCTCTTGCGGGCAACACCATAACCGATAACCACAACGTCTTTCAACGTCTGGGCATCGTCCTGAAGTGTGATGGTCAGAGTTGGAGCTGCTGCTATCGTGGCTGTCTGGTAGCCAACGTAAGTGATTTGCAGCTGCGCACCCTGGTTAGCTTTTAGGGTGAAGTTACCGTCGAAGTCGGTTACGGTTCCGATGCTTGTGCCTGGTACTCGCACGGTAGCACCAATGACTGGCTCGCCGGTAGCGTCCTTAACGTTTCCTTGCACAGTAATCTGCTGCGCAAAGGCTGATGCCGTGATGAACAGCCCGCATAGGAAGGCGAGCAGTCGTGAGGGCATAGAGATTTTTACCTGCTTCATCATTGCTTTTTAAAGTTAGTTAAACAAATGTTTTTAATTTTAGTTATAATTCTGATGCAAATTTAATATTTATTATAATATGTCGTTCAAAAAAAATGTAATAAAATGCGTTTTTTGTTGCGCAAACGTTTGCGCAATAAAAATATTATATTTAATTTTGCAGCTGTAACACTCTATTGTTCTTTTTCTTATCTTTGCATTGTGAAAATCTAAATTTATTATTACGAGCTTATGACCGACCATGCCACAACAATAACAATGAAAGACATTGCCAGAGAACTCGGCGTATCTGTGGCTACTGTGTCGCGTGCGCTCAAAGATAGTCCAAGAATTTCAGAAGCAATAAAAAATAAAGTAAGCGCGTATGCGCGCGAACATAATTTCTACCCAAACAGCATGGCTGAGTCGCTCAGACATGTGAGGACACGGCGAGCGAATCTCATCGGTGTGATAGTGCCGCAGATAAACCATTTCTACTTCTCGTCGATAATTGCAGGAGTGGAAGACCAAGCCAATGCCCGGGGTTATTCGGTGGTTCTGGGGCAGAGCGGCGAACAATACGAGGAGGAGGTGAAGATATGCGAGCGCTTCCAGCGGTTGAGAGTGGGTGGGGTAATTGTCTCGCAGGCGAAGGACACCGTGAACTACGACCACTTCAAGAGTCTTATCGACAATGGCATCCCACTCGTGTTCTACGATAGAATATGTACAGGAATAAATACCAACCGTGTGGTGGTTGACGACTATATGGGTGCTTATAAAGCCGTGGAATATCTTATCAGTACAGGTTGCCGGAACATTGCCTTCTATGGCTCGCCAATGCAGATGGAGATTTCGAAGAACAGATATAACGGTTATCGTGATGCTATTCTGAAGCATCATCTGAATGTTGACCCGACACTTGAAGTATTATGTGATAATCGCACTGAAGCTGAACGCGTTACACCAGAGATTCTGAAGCGAGAAAAACGTCCTGACGCTTTTTTTGCCGTAAACGACGATACAGCGATAGGAATATTATATACAGCCAAGCGTATGGGATTCCGTGTGCCGGAGGATGTGTCTGTATGTGGATTTACCAATGGCGACAGGGCAATCTCATGTGACCCGATGCTTACCACCGTAGAGCAGCGCGGACACAAAGTAGGAGAAGAAGCTGTGGAGACACTTGTTGACCATCTTGAGGGTGTAGTGCCAATGGATAAGGTGGAGAAGAAAGTGGTGAAAACACGGCTTGTAGTGAGAGGAACGACAAGGAATTAAGTGTTAAGTATAATATGATTATGAAAGAGAAACCGAATTTGTCATTTTGGAAACTATGGAATCTGAGCTTCGGATTCTTCGGAGTACAGATTGCGTATGCACTGCAGAGCGCTAATATATCGCGTATCTTTGCAACACTGGGGGCCGACCCTCACAATCTGAGCTATTTCTGGATTTTGCCGCCGCTGATGGGAATTTTGGTCCAGCCAATAGTGGGAACTCTGAGCGACAAGACATGGACCCGATTCGGGAGGCGCATACCTTATTTATTTATAGGAGCGGCAGTCGCAGTGCTCGTGATGTGTCTGCTGCCAAACAGCGGGTCGCTGGGATTGACGATCTCTGCCGCCATGATATTCGGACTCATATCACTAATGTTTCTCGACACGAGTATCAACATGGCAATGCAGCCGTTCAAGATGCTTGTGGGTGATATGGTCAACGAGAAGCAGAAGGCAAAAGCATATTCTATACAGTCGTTCCTATGCAACTCGGGCAGCGTGGTGGGATTCGTGTTCCCGTTTCTTTTCACTTTCCTCGGCATCAGCAATGTGGCAGAACAGGGCGTTGTACCAGACTCTGTCATCTGGTCGTTCTATGTGGGAGCAGCAATTCTTATTTTCTGCGTTATCTACACCGTATTGAAGGTGAAAGAATGGAACCCTAAAGAATATGCAGAATACAATGGGGCATCTTCCAACACTTCCGAAGGAGGGGAGAGTTCAGCTAACTGGGTTACGCTGTTGAAAAATGCACCTTCAACATTCTGGAAAGTCGGCCTTGTGCAGTTTTTCTGCTGGGCTGCTTTCTTATATATGTGGAACTATTCCACCGGAGCCATTGCCGAGACGGTGTGGAATACTACTGATCCTGCGAGCGAGGCATTTCAGGAGGCAGGCAACTGGGTGGGAATACTCTTTGCAGTGCAGGCAATCGGCAGTGTGGCATGGGCTGCCTTGTTGCCTCAATTCAAAAACATCAAGTGGGCTTACGCCGCCAGTCTCGTGCTCGGAGGTGCAGGCTTCGTAATAGTTCCGTTTGTCCACGATCAATATTTACAGTTCGTGCCATTCCTGCTGATTGGCTGCGCATGGGCCGCAATGCTTGCCATGCCATTTACATTCGTAACCAATGCTCTTCAGGGTTACGGTCACATGGGGGCTTATCTGGGACTGTTCAACGGTACAATCTGTCTGCCTCAGATTATTGCTGCACTTTGTGGCGGCATCGTACTCTCTTTTGTAGGAAGTCATCAGTCGTCGATGTTCATTGTCTCTGGTGTATTCCTGTGTGTTGGAGCTTTATGCGTGTATTTCATAAAAGAAGGGAATAAATATTGATAACTAAAAACTTATAGATTTATGAAAATTGAATTCAACATTGAGTATTATACTCAGGTCGGCGAGCAGGTAGTGCTCAACGTTCCATACGAAGTTGACGGTGTAGCGAAGGTGGCAAGATACCATATGTCTTCTAACGACCAAAAACACTGGACATATGTGGTTAATGGCAACTATAATGAAGGTGAATTTGCCGACTATTACTACAGTATTGAGGCAAATGGAGCAGAAGTGCGCCACGAATGGCTGCAGGTTATGCACCGTATTGAGGCAGCAAGCAAGAGCGCTACGCACTATATCATTTACGACCACTGGATAGATGTACCGTCTGATAGTTTCAAATACAGTAGCGCCTTCACTGAATGTGTGTCAAAGCACAGCCCAGTTAAGATTTCATTGACCAACTATCCTTCCACAATCAATCTGAAGGTGCGCGCACCACAGCTTCGCCAAGGGCAGGCTCTGTGTATTATCGGTGAAGGAGCACTGCTTGGCAATTGGAGTCTCAAGCAAGCTTTACCTATGGAGGAACATAACTTTAACGAGTGGTTTATAAATATCGATGCCACCAAGCTGGAGCGTCCACAACTCGTATTCAAATTTGTTGCTGTTGACAACAACCCTGACGACAGTGTTGAGTTCAGCCCGGAATGGGAGCTTGGAGAAAACCGTTACGTTGATATTCCCGTGTTGGAGGAGGGTGATGTGATAGTGTATGAATTATCGCAGGCCAACTTCAACATCTACGATCCAAAGGTTGCAGGTACGCTCGTTCCACTCTTCTCTCTCCGTTCAAAAGAAAGTTTCGGAATCGGAGATTTCGGCGATTTGAAAAAAATGATCGACTGGATTAAAATGACGCGTCAACACGTGCTCCAGATTCTACCTATCAACGATACAACAATCACCCACACATGGACTGACAGTTATCCGTATTCGGCTATCAGTGTCTTTGCACTTCACCCTCAGTATGCATCGCTGAAAGACCTTCCGGCTCTTGCCGACAAGGAAACAGCAGCACGCTTCGAGGCACTTAGAGAAGAGCTTAATGCTTTACCTCAGATAGACTATGAACGGGTGAATAATGCCAAGACAGAATATCTGCAACTACTATTCAAACAAGAAGGCAGGAAAATGCTGGCATCAGCCAAGTTCAAGAAATTCTTTGAAGAGGAGAAACGTTGGCTTGTGCCATACGCTGAATACTGTGCGTACCGTGACGAGTATGGAACAGCCGATTTCAACAAATGGCCCAAGCACCGTGAGTATGAAGAAAAGAAAGAACATAAGGCTACGCCGCATGAGAAGTTCTTCTACTTTGTACAATATATACTTTGTACGCAGATGAAAGAGGTTCATGAGTATGCCCGCGACAACGGAGTAATACTAAAGGGAGACATCCCTATCGGTGTCAACCGCAATGGATGCGATGTGTGGATGGAGCCCCGTTATTTCAATCTCAATGGACAGGCAGGTGCTCCGCCAGACGCTTTCTCCGCAAACGGCCAGAACTGGGGATTCCCAACATACAACTGGGACGAGATGCTCAAAGACGGCTGCCAATGGTGGGAGCGAAGGTTTCAGAATATGGCTAAATATTTTGATGCTTACCGAATCGACCATGTGCTGGGTTTCTTCCGTATATGGGAAATTCCAATCGATAGCGTTCACGGACTGCTCGGACAGTTTGCTCCGGCTCTCGCGATGACCCGAGAAGAGATTACGGCCTATGGACTACCGTTCCGCGATGAATTCCTTGAGCCGTATATCACAGACTATACTCTCCAGAAAATCTTCGGCGATAAGTCTCAGATAGTGAAGGATAACTATCTGGAGACCACCACAGATGGGAGATATAAGATGAAGGATGAGTTTAATACACAGCGAAAGGTACAGGCATACTTTGAAGGTAAAAACGATAATAATTTGCGCGACGGTCTCTATGCTCTTATCAGTTGTGTCCTTTTCTTGCGCGATCACAAAAATCCTGAAAAGTTCCATCCGCGTATAACAGCACAATATGATTACTTCTATGAGAGCCTCAGCGATACCGACAAGTTTAACTTCAACCGTCTTTACAACGACTATTATTACAAGCGCAATAACCAATTCTGGTACAGGGAGGCAATGAAGAAACTGCCGAAACTCGTGCAGGCAACGCGAATGCTTGCATGTGCCGAGGATTTGGGAATGGTACCCGATTGTGTACCTTGGGTTATGCAGAATCTGCGCATTCTATCTTTGGAGCTTCAGTGGATGCCAAAGAATTCCAAGTACCGTTTCGGACGTCTGAAATATAATCCGTATCTCAGTGTTGCAACAATATCCACCCATGATATGCCGACATTGCGCATGTGGTGGGACGAAGACTATGAACGTACGCAGGAGTACTACACTACAGTACTCCGCAGAACTGAAGCCGCGCCTCATCCGATGCCGGGATGGCTTGTTAAGGATATCATCTCACGTCATCTTACGTCGGCTTCAATGCTCTGTATCTTCGCCATCCAAGACTGGCTCGGCATGGATGAAACACTGCGTCTGCCTGATGCCAATGCAGAACGTGTAAACATCCCGGCCAATCCACAGCACTACTGGCGCTACCGTATGCACCTGAACATTGAGGATCTTGTTGGGGATGAATCGTTCACACAAGAAATCAGAGAACTCATAACACTAAGCGGAAGAAAGTAGGCGGCAAAGGAGTGCCTAAGAGGATAATGCAAAATGGATAAATGTGTAAAGATGATAATGAAACTAATTAATGACAGGGTATTGATTATGGGTGTATGTTTTCTCATAATCCTGTGGTCTTTATCCTTTAACAAAGCAGCAGCGCATACGGTGCAGTCGCCAAAGGGTACGGTTGCCATCGATTTCAGTATCGACGATGGCCGTCCCACGTATTCAATGACGTATAAGGGGCGTGTTGTGGTGAAACCTTCACATCTCGGACTGCTGTTGGCCAAGGATAAACATGCAAGTAAAGGCTTGGGTGAAACAGACCTCATTGAAGGATTTCAGCTTATTGACGAACAGACAAAGACATTCGACGAGACATGGAAGCCGGTATGGGGAGAGACTGCAGAAATCCGCAACAATTATGTAGAGTATGTTGCGACTCTGTCACAACCATCATCCAATCGTCGCATTGCTATTCGCTTCCGTGTATATGATGACGGAATCGGGTTCCGCTACGAGTTTCCTCAGCAGAAAGACCTCAACTATTTCCTCATACGCGAGGAATGCACCGAATTCGCAATGACCGGCGACCATATTGCATGGTGGTTGCCTGGCGACTACGACACTCAAGAACAGATGACACAACAGACGCGGCTGTCGGAGATTCGAGGAAAATTTCAAGAGGCAGTGAACTGGGGGAACTCAAGTGTTGCGGTATTTTCGCCTACAGGTGTACAGACATCTTTGCAGATGAAGAGTGACGATGGACTGTATATCAATATCCACGAAGCGGCATGTCTCGACTATGCCACCATGCACCTTGAACTTGTGGACACAGAGACGAAAAGTCTCACCACAAAGCTCATGGGCAACAGTAATGCTTACACACCCGATCCCAATCCAGAAGGCTATCCGCTGCCGAAGCCTTTCACCTTTGTGTCTCATCTTACGCCCGACGCTACTGGTCTGAAAGGCTGTATGCAGACCCCATGCGAAACTCCATGGCGCACGGTAATGGTAAGCGACGATGCACGTGAAATGCTATCATCAAATCTGATCCTTAATCTCAACGAGCCTTGTGCTCTTGACGACGTGAGCTGGATTCATCCTATGAAGTACTGCGGAGTATGGTGGGAGATGATTGTGGGTAAAAGTTCATGGAACTATACCGACGAATTTCCCAGCATCCGGCTTGACAATATAGACTGGACAAAGGTGAAGCCCAATGGTCGCCATGCAGCCAATAACGATAAAGTCAAAAGATACATTGACTTTGCCGCTAAAAACGGTCTTGAAGAAGTGCTGGTCGAAGGATGGAACGTCGGATGGGAAGACTGGGCTAATATGTGGAAGCGCGATGTCTTCGATTTCCAGACTCCTTATCCCGACTTCGACCTCAAGATGCTCAATGACTATGCCCACCAGAAGGGTGTGAAACTGCTTATGCACCATGAGACCAGCTCATCAACACAAAATTATGAGCGCCATTTGGAGAAGGCCTTCAGTCTGATGAACCGATATGGTTATGATGCCGTTAAGACAGGTTATGTTGGCGACATCATTCCCCGTGGCGACCATCACTACTCACAGTCGATGAACAACCACTATTTGCATGTAATCAGAGAAGCGGCCCAACATCATGTCATGGTGAACTCCCATGAAGCAACACGGCCTACGGGATTGTGCCGCACATACCCAAATCTGGTGGGAGGAGAGTCGGCACGCGGCACTGAATACGAGGCATTTGGCGGCAACAATCCAGACCATACCTGCATCCTGCCGTTCACACGTTTGCAGGGAGGACCTATGGACTACACACCAGGTATCTTCGAAACACAGCTATCTACATGGAGTGACAATACGTCATGGGCGCGAATCACTGTTGCCGGAAGCCTTGCCCTCTATCTTACTATGTATTCACCTCTACAAATGGCAGCCGACTTGCCTGAACACTATGAGCGTGAAGACCTTGCTCCGGCATTCCAGTTTATTCGTGATGTTGCCTGTGACTGGAGTGAATCGAAATATCTTGAAGCAGAACCTGGAGACTATATTACCGTAGCTCGCAAGGCTAAAGGTTCCGACAACTGGTTCGTCGGAGGTAAGTGCGATGAACAAGGACACAATTCTGTCGTTACGTTCGATTTCCTCGACAGAGGAAGGAAATACGAATGTACCATCTATGCTGATGCCAAGGATGCCCACTACAAGGACAATCCCAAGGCATTTACCATTACTAAAAAGATAGTGAAGTATGGCGACAAACTGAAACTTGCCGAGGCTCCTGGCGGTGGCTTCGCTATTTCGCTTATCGCTAAATAATGGTTAGATATGAAGAAATTGATAATCGCTGGAATATTATCGCTGTTATTTCCCAAAACGGGATCCGCTCAGCTACAAGACGAGGTGGTGTATTCACCTCAAAAGACCACATTTACACTTTTTGCACCCGATGATGCAAAACAAATCATTGTTCGTATATATAATGAAGGTATGGGCGGCGTGCCGATAGAGACGCACAGGATGACGCACAGTGGCAGGGAACGTTGGACAACAGAAGTACGTGGCGACCAGAAAGGACGGTTCTATACGTTCGACACTGGCCATGGAGAATCAGCTGGCATCTTTGCAAAAGCTGTCGGAGTGAATGGAATACGCGGTGCCATCATCGACATGAAAGATACAAACCCAAAGGGGTGGGAGAGAGACAGGCGTCCAGAACTACGTTCAGCAGCCGACCTTATCATCTACGAGATGCACCATCGTGACTTCTCCATAGCCCGTGAGGAGTCGAACTATCCGGGAAAGTTTCTTGCGTTGACAGAACCGTGGGCAATAGACCATCTGCAAAGTCTTGGGATAAACGCCGTGCATATACTGCCCTCGTTCGATTATGCCAGCGTCGATGAAACGAAACCAAACAAGCCACAATATAACTGGGGTTACGACCCTCTTAACTACAACGTGCCGGAGGGTAGCTACAGCACCAATGCCCTTTGTCCCTTGACACGCATCAGTGAATTTAAACAGATGGTCCATTCACTTCATAATGCAGGCATACGCGTAATCCTCGATGTGGTGTATAACCACACCTTCGACATCGCGAACTCTAATTTCCAGAAAACCTATCCCGACTACTTCTTCCGCAAGAACGCCGACGGAACATATTCAGACGGTAGCGGCTGCGGTAACGAGACAGCAAGTGAGAAACCGATGATGAGGCAGTTCATGATAGAGAGCGTGAAATACTGGATTAATGAGTATCATATTGACGGCTTCCGTTTCGACCTTATGGGCATTCACGACATAGAGACAATGAATGCCATCCGTCAGGCCGTTGACGCAATCGACCCCACAATATTTATCTATGGCGAGGGGTGGAGTGCCGGAACATGTGCCTATTCTCGAGAAAAACTTAGTATGAAGGCAAATATTAAACTGATGCCACGCATTGCAGCTTTCAGCGACGAAATTCGTGATGGACTGCGAGGGCCATTCGACGACGACAAAAAGACAGCATTCGTCGGAGGTATTTCCGGGAACGAAGAGAGCATCAAATTCGGTATTGCCGGAGCAATAGTTCATCCACAAGTGGATATGAAAAAAGTGAACTATAGCGATGAAGCTTGGGCGCAGCAGCCGACACAAATGATCTCATATGTCAGTTGTCACGACGATATGTGCCTTGTAGATAGACTAAGGACAAGCATACCTGATATGTCAACAGACGGTATAGCCCGTTTGTCGATGCTTGCACAGACTGCTGTGCTAACTTCACAGGGAGTCCCCTTCCTTCTTAGCGGCGAAGAGATTATGCGCGACAAGAAAGGTGTCCACAACAGCTATTGTTCGCCCGACAGCATCAACCGGTTGGATTGGGCAAATAAAGAACGCCATTCTGATGTGTTTGAGTATTATAAAAAGCTCATCGCTTTGAGGAAAAATCATCCTGCATTCCGTCTTGGCGATGCAGACAAAGTCAGGAAACATCTTGAGTTTCTGAAGCCTGCAGCCGACTGTGTTGTGGCATTCCGGCTGAAGGATTATGCAGGAGGCGACAGTTGGAAGAACATCATAGTAATACTGAATGGAAATACCGAAGCAAAAGAGGTGAAGATTCCGAAAGGATCATATACAATTGTCTGCCGTGACGGAAAGATTAGTGAAGAGGGGATGGGCGTATTGACTGGAAACACAGTAATCTCTGCCCCTCAGTCGGCAATGATAATCCATAACTGAAGAGAAAATGAAACGTATAATGCTATTAGCCGTGTTTGCAGCACAAATGATTGCAATGAGTGGTACACAAAAAGTGAATATTACGAGAGTGGATCCTACCGATTGGTATGCCGGAATGAAAAACCAGACGTTACAGCTGATGGTTTATGGCGAGAATATCGGCAGTATTGAGAGTGTTGCAGTGCCTTATCCCATCACCGTTGAGAGACTGGTGAAGTTAGACAGTAACAACTATCTGCTGCTATATCTTAATCTCCATAATGCCGAGGCACGCACCTATACATTGGAGTTCAAACTGGGCAAGAAGACTATAAAACGCGACTATACACTGAAGTCGCGTCAGATGAATGGCGACCAACGCATGGGATTCACAAATGCCGACGTACTCTATATGCTGATGCCCGACCGCTTTGCATCGTCGGGCAAATATACTCAAGGAAAAGAACTTGCTCGTCTGCAGAAAGAAATGAACACTTTTGTTGTTGACCGCACAGCTCATTCTTTGCGTCACGGAGGTGACCTTGAAGGCATACGCAGGCATCTCGACTATTTTAATCAACTTGGGGTGACGGCTCTATGGTTTACACCCGTACTTGAGAACAATTCCCCCGACGATGCGAATGGCTACAGCACATATCATGGCTATGCTACCACCGACTACTATCGCGTAGATCCACGCTTTGGCACTAATGCAGAGTATCGCCAACTCATCGACGAGGCACATCAGAAAGGTCTTAAAGTGGTGATGGACATGATTTTCAACCATTGCGGTTTCGAGCATCCGTGGGTTAAGGATATGCCAGCCAGCGACTGGTTCAACACTCCCGAGTGGCTGCAACAGTCAGGAGGAACCAGCAATCCCGAAGGAACCGATTTTCTCCAGACATCGTATAAACTGACTCCAGTGAAAGACCCATACGCCTCACAAGTTGATCTTCATGAAACGGTTGACGGCTGGTTTGTTCCAACAATGCCCGACCTGAACCAACGTAACGAGCACGTAATGACATATCTTATCCAGAATAGTATCTGGTGGATTGAAACAGCCAACATCGACGGTATACGTATGGACACTTATCCATACGCCGATGCCGACGGTATGGCACGCTGGATGAAAGAACTCAACAATGAATATCCAAATTTTAATGTGGTAGGCGAGACGTGGGTGACAGAGCCTGCCTATACGGCATCTTGGCAGAAAGACTCTCGCTTATCGAAAAAGAACAGTTATCTGAAAACCGTTATGGATTTTGCTTTCTTTGACCGTCTGTCGCAGGCAAAAAACGAGGAAACCGACGGCTGGTGGAAGGGCTTCAATCGTTTGTACAATTCGTTTGTTTACGACTACCTTTATGCCAATCCCGACAATGTGATGGCGTTCATCGATAATCACGATACCGATCGTTTCCTTGGCAACGGCAAGGACACCCTTGCCCTTAAGCAGGCTCTTGCATTGCTTCTTACAGTGAAACGAATACCTCAGATTTATTACGGTACAGAAATTATGATGAATGGTACCAAGGATAAGAGTGACGGCGACGTACGCAAAGATTTCCCTGGTGGGTTCCCTGGTGATAGCAGAAATGCTTTCACGGCTGAAGGAAGGACAAAGGCTGAGAACGACATTTTCAACTGGCTAAGTAATATCCTGCATTGGCGCAAAGGTAATGACGCCATTATTCGTGGCAGTCAGACACAATTTATTCCATGGAAAGGCGTTTATGTAGTAGCCCGCAGATATAACGGACGAGTTGTTATGACCGTAATCAATGGTACAAAAAAAAATGCAGTGCTGGAAATCTACCGTTACAGAGAATTGTTATCTGGCTGTGCTGAGGCTACAGACATTACAACCGGGAAGCGACATAGTCTGAAGAGCGACATCAAACTGCGTTCGCGACAGACAATGATTCTTGAATTCAAAACTGAGTAAAAAAACAGGCAGTGAGATATTTTATAACACTGAGTTACGACGGAACGCGATACCATGGCTGGCAGATTCAGCCTAATGGAATTTCCGTCCAAGGCGAATTGCAGCGGTGCTTGTCACTGCTGCTTCGTAATGATATAAGTATCACCGGAGCCGGACGTACCGACACCGGAGTTCATGCGAGAATAATGGTGGCTCACTTCGACACAGTCGAAGGACATGACTGCCGCCAGCTTGCCTACAAGCTTAACCGTTTACTGCCCCCAGACATTGCAGTACAAAAAATAGAACCAGTAGCCAACGATATGCATGCACGTTTTTCTGCAACTGCGCGTACATACCATTATTATATACACACTCAAAAAGACCCGTTCTGCCGTGGTTACTCCTGCGAGCTTCACTACGACCTTGACTTTGCACTGATGAATCAGGCTGCCTCCATATTGAAGGAATACAACGACTTTGGTGCCTTCTGCAAAAGCCATACCGACGTGAAGACTACCTTGTGTTATATTTCTGTTGCGCAGTGGCATCAGTTGTCTGACACTACGTGGTATTTTGAGATTACAGCGAATCGTTTTCTCCGTAATATGGTGCGCGCTGTGGTTGGCACACTAATTGATGTTGGGCGTCATCGCCTGTCTTTAGACGATTTCCGTAGTGTCATTGAAGGCAGATGCCGTAGTGCTGCAGGAGAATCGATGCCTGCCAATGGTTTGTTTCTGGTAAACATCTCTTATTAAATTGTCAAATAGTAAATTAAATGTGGTTACTCCTAGCCTTCCTTTCTGCTGCACTCCTCGGATTCTATGATGCCTTCAAGAAAAAGGCACTGATGGAAAATGCAGTCATCCCTGTATTGTTCCTCAACACTTTGTTCTCTTCGCTCGTATTCCTCCCTTTTGTGTTGCTCAGCTACAACACAGCTGTTCTCGACGGCACAATTTTTCATGTGGCAAGTGGCGGATGGGAAGTACACAGATATATATTGTTAAAGAGCAGCATTGTGCTCAGCAGCTGGATTCTCGGTTATTTTGGTATGAAGCACCTTCCCTTGACTATCGTGGGACCTATCAATGCCACCCGGCCGGTAATGGTGCTCGTCGGTGCATTGTTCATCTTCGGTGAACGGCTGAACGGCTGGCAGTGGATTGGTGTGGTTCTTGCCGTTGCGTCATTTTTCATGCTTAGTAACAGCAGCAAGAAAGAAGGAATCGACTTCAAGCACGACCTTTGGATATACATGGTTGTCGGTTCTGCATTTTTGGGAGCAGTCAGCGGTCTCTATGACCGTTATCTAATGGCTCCTGTGAACGAGGGTGGGGCAGGTCTTGACAAAATGATAGTTCAAAGCTGGTACACATTCTACCAGTGCATCATGATGGGTGTGGTGCTAATCGTGCTATGGTGGCCTACACATAAGAAAACCACACCTTTTCATTGGAACTGGTTTATTGTCGGAGTAAGTCTTTTCCTAAGTGCTGCCGATTTTGTGTATTTCTATTCGTTATCAATACCAGATGCTATGATCAGCATTGTATCAATGGTACGCCGTAGTAGCGTTGTGGTCAGTTTCCTTTTCGGTGCGGCGTTCTTTCATGAGAAGAATCTTAAGGCAAAGACACTCGACTTGATACTTGTTTTGCTGGGTATGATTTTCCTGTATATCGGCTCCGAATAAAAAAAACATAGAAATATTTTGTGGAATAAAAAAAAAACATTATCTTTGCACAATTGAAAAAATCTTTATTATAAACGATTAATAAAATCAAAAGTATGAGTCAGAAAAGAGTTTACCTTTTCGGTAACGGCAAAGCCGAGGGTAATGCACAAATGCGTGAGGAACTTGGCGGCAAAGGTGCTAACCTTGCCGAGATGAACCTTATCGGAGTTCCCGTTCCTCCAGGTTTCACAATCACCACAGATTGTTGCAATGAGTATTATAAGGTAGGTCAGGAGAAAATCATGGAGATTCTCAATGACGATGTTACCGCAGCAGTCAAGCACATCGAAGTTCTGATGAACTCGAAGTTTGGCGATCCTGTAAACCCACTGCTTGTCAGTGTACGTTCTGGTGCTCGTGCCTCTATGCCTGGTATGATGGATACAATATTGAACCTGGGCTTGAACGATGAGGTTGCAGAGGGAATGGTCAAGAAGACCAACAATCCACATTTTGTTTACGACTCATACCGTCGCTTTGTTCAGATGTACGGTGATGTAGTGCTTGAGATGAAGCCTGTCAACAAGACCGACATTGATCCGTTTGAGGAAATCATCGAGAAGGTAAAGGAGCGTCGTGGCGTCAAGCTCGACAAAGACCTTTCTGTAGATGAACTCAAGGAACTCGTAAAATTGTTCAAGGCCGCTATCAAGGAGCGCACCGGAAAGGACTTCCCCAACGATCCTATCGAGCAGCTCTGGGGTGCCATCTGCGCCGTGTTCCGTTCTTGGATGAACGAGCGCGCCATTCTCTATCGTAAGATGGACTGCAGTCCCGAGGAGTGGGGCACAGCCGTCAGCGTTATGGCCAGGGTGTTCGGTAACATGGGCGACACCTCTGCTACTGGTGTCTGCTTCAGCCGCGATGCCA
>ODAI014211527.1_pt1 | contig 28137 bp, 21 predicted proteins | sample 1539321 | NCBI WGS metagenome assembly ODAI01 (sample SAMN02144231, study PRJEB22623) | gut metagenome | biome: sheep rumen | host: Ovis aries | place: New Zealand
GGGCATTTTCTTTCGGTTTGCACCTACTCCAGGTTGAGGTTATTGCACAACCCCTACTGAAAGCTCTGCACAGCAAGGCTTCCTGGTACGCTGTTATGCTTCATCGCTTGGACGAACACACGAGTTGTCCGCCACTAAATACAATATAAGTTACGCTTGGCGAAAAGTCAAGCGTAAGATTTGCCTTATTTCACAATCTCCGCCAACGCTTTCTTCATTCCCTTGCTCTGAATGTCAGCCAAGTGACCTGCAACTGCGGCTTCAAGTCCTGCGACTTTTGTCAAATCTTCCTTCCAGAAGTCAACATTGATCAAGACCTAGGGCGTTCCCCTACGCTTTGCTTCGGGTCAGGCTACTACAGGTTTCGCGCTACCGCGCTCCATTGCCGGATTGAAATTACTTTTCAATCCGGCAACGCTACGCGCCTTCCGTATCCTTAACGCAGAAAATCAGTCGCCACTGTAGTTGTAAATATAATTATACACATCTGTTTGATTCTTTTCTGCAAGTTCGGATACATGTTTTATTATTTCATCCTTGTTCCTATGTTCTTCACTTGGTGCTATATCGGAAAGACAGGGAAAAACAAATGAATAAAAGAGTTTTTCCAAATCAATTGCTTTATAAGGTGAAATATGGGAAGCAATTAAAAAGCAATTAAATTTTTCGTTTGCTTTTTTCTGCGTTTCTATCAATTTTTCTAATTCACTTGTGTTTTTAGCGATTTTTATTAGCCTATATTGGATATCGTAATAGGTATGCATACTTTTTATTTCACCGCCTATATCATTCGGAGTGAAAAGAATATAGAGTTTTGCTATGCGAGTGATTGCTGGAATAAGACAAATTGCACTGAAAAAATTAGCTGCACTAAGCAATATATAGGCTAGCAAAAACTTATTATCTTGTAGACGTATAAAAGTATAATAAACAGTTAAGAAAATACTACCAATTTGTAATGCTACTGAAAGAAGAGAAAGAAAAAATACTTCATTTTTACCTTTGTCGAAAAAAGTCGAAAAAGTTGTTTTATTAAACTTTTCCCATTTTCCGCCAGAGAGAATACCGTCGGATAAGTTATATTTTTCGAAAAATCTTTTTTTGTATGCGGCTATATTGAAAATCGCGGAAAAATTTTCTCTGTTACGAGTTGTCATGGCATAATATATAAGGATTGGGAACAAAAAGAACAAAGTCGACAGTACGCTGAATATACATATATCCTTGACATCAAGCTCTGAGCTTTCTAGAAATTTGCTAAGTACTCCTATAACTGTTACAAAATAAATCAGCGAAAAGGATACGAGCATTGCACCGTCACCGTATCCTTTTTGTATTCGCATGAGAAGCTCGTTGTTTAGATGGTCAAGTTCTTTTTGTGATTCGATGTCCATGATAAAAATACTCCTCGTTATCCTTGCAGGATAAAAGTAGATTTCCCCGTCGACAAGCGACGGAGAAATATTGTTCAGTTGGCATTAGTCGCTGGTGTAGTTTTTAATCGTTTAAGGAGTTGTACCAAATTTCAAAGTGTGAATGTGAAGCGGTTCCACTAAAAGCATCATTCGCAATGTTGATTTTTTGCCATTGAGATTCAGTACCAGCATACTTAACTAACCATAAATCACTGCAGTTATGGAAGGCAGACTCACCAATGCTCGTTACAGACACTGGAATATTAATATTCACAAGACCACATTCCTCGAAGGCATGATTTCCTATAAGAGTAGCATTATTTAGTAAAAATCTATCTTGTAGACTATAGCAGTAAGCAAATGCATAGTCGCCTATCGTGAGCGGCTCTGGACTTTCTTGCGTATCCCATCTGACATACTCAAGGTTCTGACATACTGCAAAAGCGTACGAGCCAATAGTCGCAAGTTTGCTGGACAAAGTTAGCTTATATAGGTTTTCACAGTCAAAAAATGCTTTTTGTCCAATGCTCTCTACATTACCAAGAATAGCTACAGATTCAAGTTTAGTACAGCCAGAAAAAGCACCATCAGCGATATTCGTTACATTGCAAGCAATATATACTTGTTTGAGTGTTGTCATTGCAGCGAATGGTGGTTCATCTTCGAATTCAATGTCTCTCCGCAAATTTATACTTTCCAATGGACTGCCTGAAAAAACATTATTTTCTAACTTTAGAGGAGTATCTCCTTCCCATATAGTCAATACTTTTAGGCCACTACATCCATAGAACGCCCTGCTTCCAATGCTCGTTACATTTTCATTTATTGATATACTTGTTATTTCGTTGCAGTTAAGGAAAGCATTCGAAGGTATTGAAGAACCTGAAATATCGATATTGCATGCTACTGCACACCAGCCTTCACCTCTCTCGGCGGTATTTTCTCCAAATGATATGTATAGTGACCCCCGTGGTATTGAAAAGGCATTTTTTCCAATATAACTCACGCTGTCTGGTATACTAACACTTCTCCACCCTTTATCATTTTCAGGATAACTGCTAAATGCATAATCCCCAATGTATGCCACGCTGTTACCGAGACTTACCTCCATCAATCCACGACAGTTATGAAATGCATAGTCTCCAATACTTGTTACGCTGTCTGGTATTCTTACCTTCGTAATAGCTGAGCAGTTTTTAAAAGCATTTTTTCTGATTGAGGTCACAGAGTCGGGAATGGTTATTCCGCTAACGATTTTGCCATTAAGGTATAGCTTTGGACTGTAGTCAACATACTTACCTGCAGTACTGTCATAATAGAATTTAGAATCTGGAAGAACCACAGAGCTTTTAAGCCAATCCTCAAGCGTTCCTACAAAATTGACAATAGTCGAAGATGGGGTAGAAGGATACGCTGTTATACTGCACGGCACAGTAATCGCTTTTAGATTCGTGCAATTTGCAAACGCATTATCCTGCACGCTTGTAACTGTGCCTGGCAGCGAGATAGCATACAGAGTCTTTAGCCCAGCAAGCTTGTTCGTCCATTCTGTAATGCCTGTCGCTTCTGAAAAATCCAGTGCGATTTTTACGCTGTCGTTTGTACCCATGGCGGCGGCAATAGTCGTGAGCGTAATTGAGTTGATTCCGCCTTTGAATTTTAGGGTAGTGTCACTTGTAAGTGAGTAAATAGTATTCGTTATTCCGGTTATATCCGTGCCCTTTTCGATAGTCACAACATTGTCAAAGCCCATGAACATGAGGGGGCTTTCATCGATGTCAGTAGAAGGCTCTTCTGGTGTTTCCGTGCCGCCATTTTCACCGTTTCCGTTCTCGCCGGACCCTTCCGTGTTTTTTTTATCCGTGCCGCTGTTTTCTTCGTTATCATTTTTGCCATCTAATGTAAGCGTATATTCTACGGGGAATCCTGGGACAAGCTCTACTGTGGGAATAAGTGTTCCGTTTGACTCTTTAACGTTAAAGGAAATTAGTTCTGTTCCTGTCAGGGAAATTTTTAAACTTACGGTACCCGCTTTTAACGGATTGCCAGAATATATCAATTCGCTTCTTGTATTTGCGATTTTTCCTTTTGCATGATATTCAGCAGTCTTGTCTCCATAAAACACATAATAAACGCTGGTGTCATCTTTCATATAATAAGTACAAACAACGGTATCACCGCTGGCTTCGTCACCATTGCCGTTACTATTATTCCCATCGCTACACGCAATAAATAGAGCTGTAAAAAACAACGTGAGAATTGCAAAAACATTTTTTAATTGTCTCATACTACACCACCTGTAAAGAATCTTTGATTTCGCAAGTATCTATAATTTACTTGCATATTGCTAGTATACCATAGAAATCTGCAATGCGCTAGTGTAAAAATTTGTAATTGACTAGCAAAATGCAAGTAATGACAGAAGATGAATTACATGAAACGCTTTCGCAAAATATCAAAAAATACCGCAAGGGAAAATTTACCCAGGAACAGCTGGCGGAAAAAATAGGTGTTTCTTCTCAGAACATAAATGACATTGAGGGAAAGCGGAGATGGCCGCGAGAAGCGACTTTGGTAAAGATTGCGGACGCATTAGAGATAGAAGTCTACCAGCTCTTCGTTCAGCAGGATTGTTCTGCTGTAAACATAGAAGAAACGGATGAAACCCAGAAAATCCGTCAAAATTTGAAAATGCAGCTTGTTGCTGACTTTAGAAAATCAATGATTAAAATGCTGGACAAATGGGAAGACCAATAAAAAACTCCCCGCAAGAAAAACCTCACGGGGAGTGCAATATAAAAAGTTCTAGCTCTTTTTACACTTTTATTGCAAAAAGTTATTTCACAATCTCAGCCAGTGCTTTCTTCATACCCTTAGACTGAATGTCAGCCAAGTGTCCTGCAACTGCGGCTTCAAGTCCTGCAACCTTTGTCAAATCTTCCTTCCAGAAGTCAACATTGCTCAAGACTTTCTTTGCGATAACCTTTGCGTCTTTTGTCTCTTTGTTGAGAGCAGCGAAGAACTCCAGAACAGGGAGGGTGTCCAGGTTTTCGTATTCGCCGTCTTCACGCTTAGAAACGAGACATTTCTGGCCTTTTGCGTTCTCTTTGATTTCGGTTCCGTTGTAGAAAGCGATGAGGGCTGCAATTGAGAAGCCGAGCAGCTTGGGAACAGAGCCGTTCTTCTTTACTGACTGGAGAACAGAAGGCAGACAGCGTGTCCAGTATTTTGCGACTGAGTTCAAAGAAATTTCAATCAGGCGGTGCGGGTTGAAGGGGTTCTGGAAGCGAGTCCATACATCCTGTGCGTATTTTTTCAGGTCTTCCTGGTCTCCGTCGATTGAAGGAACGATTTCGTTGAAGATGATGTCGTGCATGAATTTCTGAGCATCAGCATTCGGTGTATTGAATCCGCTTCCAACTTTTTCTGAACAAACGATATCCTGAACATAGTTTGAACCAGCCAGGAAAGCTGCCAGAACTGAAGATGTGTGAGCGCCGTTCAGGATGCGGACCTTGCGTGTGTGGTAGTAGTCCATGTTCTGAACCCACTTAACTGAAAGACCTGCCTTAACGAGGGGAAGTTCATCTTCATGTGATTTCTTAGATTCGATAACCCAGAAGTGGAAGAGTTCTGCTGAGTCGAGGAGTTTGTCTTCGTAGCCCAGTTTTTCGCAGATATTTTCTGCCTGAGTCTTGCCGTTTTCTTCTTTTGCAAGGAGGGGGAAGTATCCCGGAACGATGCGGTCAACGAGACATGAACAAACGTCACAAGCTTCGTCGAACCAGTTGATGAAGTCCGGTCCCAGCTGCCACATTTCTGCATAGCGCAGGATATTGATACGGAGGTTAAGACCTGCCTGGTCAGAAAGTTCACAAGGAATGAGGATAAGGCCCTTTGATGTATCACCCTTGAATGCCTGGAAACGCTTGTAAAGGAAAGCAGTTACTTTTGCAGGGTAGTTTTTCTGGGGTTTCTGGTCGAGGGTAACCGGAACACCGTCAATCTCTGCGTCAAAGCGGATACCAGCTTCTGTTGTGTTTGAAACGAGGAAGCGCAGATCCGGGCTTGAAGCCAGAGCGATGTATTCATCATAGTTTGTGTAGGGGTTGATTGAGCGGCTTACAGAATTGATGCAGCGTGTTTCAACAGTCGGTTTTCCGTCTTTCATACCGCGGAGAACTGTGGTGTACAGGTTGTCCTGTGCGTTCATTGCATCAATCATGCCTTTTTCAAGCGGCTGAACGATAACGATGTTGCCGTTGAAGTCTGTTTTTTCGTTGACGATATCAATCTGCCAGTCAACAAAAGCGCGCAGGAATCCGCCTTCACCAAACTGCAAAACTTTCTCTGGACGAGAAACCTTTTTCATTACTTCATTAATTGGTTTAAGAGCCATAATAGTTGAACCTCCGGAAGTTCTTTTCAATATATATCTGAAAAAATACTTTATAACATCTTGCATAAAAAGTCACTAGTAAATATGCTGATTTTACTGAATCAGTTTTATAAATAATGCCGGACTAGTAAAAAAGCGAAAAAAATTATAAAAAAAACGTATGGAAAAAACAGAAAAAAGTTGTAAAAAAAACGAACTGGGTATAGAATTACTTGGTAGTAAGCAATGAAACAATCAAATCCAGCAAAAAGAATTGGTTTTACACTTGCCTCAATTCATGACGGTTCCGGTGCCAGATTATGGACGGCCTACGCTAATCATATGCAAAAGCGTGAGGGAGCCTTTTTTATTTTTCCGGGCGGAAAACTTGAGACAAAAGAGAATACGACAAAAAAGCGAAATGCCATTTACTCTTTAATCAATTCATCAAATCTGGATGGACTTGTCAGCTGGGCTTCTACTTTAGGAAGCGGTGTTTCTCTTGAAGAACTGACTGCTTTTCATGAAAATTTTTCGGATCTTCCTTTTGTAACAATCGGTCAAAAAATCGGCCAGCATCCTCTTGTAGATTTTGACGCATACACGGGCATGAAGCAGCTGGTGGAACATTTTATTCATCACCACGGGGCAAAACGAATTGCTTTTTTACGGGCTCCAGAAAACCACTCTTCTGCAAACGACCGTTACCGAGCCTTTATTGATGCGATTACTGAAGCAGGTCTCTACACCGAAGAAAACAGGCGTCTTATTTCAGATCCATTTGACTGGAACGATGGTCTTGGTGCTATCCGTCAGATTTGTGAAAGCCGGGGACTAAAACCGGGAAAAGATTTTGATACGGTCATTGCCTCCAGCGATTTGATGGCTTTTTCGGCAATAAGCTGGCTGAGTCTGTTTGGCTGCCGCATTCCGCAGGATATAAAGATTGGCGGTTTTAATGATTCTCTTGAAAGTCAGATTTCATCTGTTCCCTTTACAACAGTTCACATGCCTTACGAAGAACTGGGTCTGGAAGCAGACCGTATGCTGGTTCGCGTATTGACGGGTGAGAAAAAAATTGAAGGAAAGACCCTGCCTGCCTACCCGGTTATCCGGGAAAGTTGTGGCTGTAACACAATGGATGAACTGGTATCGGATGACAACCAGGCTCCCATAGAAACACAGGAACAGCTCTTGGCAGAGTTAAAGGAAGTTTACAAAAAAAGCGGTGTTTCAGAAAAACGCCTGGAAAAGATGCTGAATGCTCTGTTTGATGACAGCAAGCCCAATCTTTTCTATAACCTTGTTCTGGAAACACTTACCCGTTATCTTGAGCGGGGCGGAGAAATTTCCCGCATATTCCATACATTCAAACTGCTCCGGCATACAACCTGTTTATCTTCTGCAAGGATAGAAAACATTCTGCGGATTGCGGCCATTCTTCTGCCAAAACTTCAGGCACAGATTTATTCGCTTTCAAAATATGAAGAAGGTCACGAAACAAGTGCTGTCAATTCGCTTAAGAGTGAACTGCTTTCTGTTTACGACAGGGGAAAGCTTATTTCCATACTGGAAAAATATCTTCCGATAATTGGCATTCAGTCGGCTGCGATTGTATTGTACGAAAACAGTGAATATTCGCAGTACATCGGTGGTTTTGATGCGACCGGCGAACTGATAAATGAAACAAGTCTCTTTCCTGCAAATCTTCTCTTTCCGGCAAAATTCAATCGTAATTTTGAAAACGGTGTTTATATTGTTCAGCCATTGTTTACGGAAGAAAAATCACTGGGCTATGTGATTATGGGCTTTTCTGATTGCGAGGTGCAGCTGTATGAAGATTTGCGCCATGTAATCAGCAGTGCGCTGCAGAGTGTCTTCCAGTTTGAAGAAATGAATGCGGCAAAACAGGTTGCCGAACAGGCAGAGCGTACAAAGACCGAATTTTTTGCCAATGTCAGCAGCGACCTGTGCGACCCCCTTAAAGATTTGTCTGCGAAGATTACGCAGATGGAATCAAACATCAACAATGGCATTCTTGATGCAGATATCCTTACGGAACAATTGCTTTTCTTAAAATCCCAGATTACATCGCAGCTGGAAAAACTGTCTACACTTATTGAACTGACGCGTATTCAGCTGGATGATATGCCGACGGAAAGAAAACTCTTTGATTTGCAGTCTGTCTTCCCGGCAGAAATGGCAGAATCCGCAAGCAATCTGCCGCTTGTATTTGGAGATGCAGAACGTCTCAAACGTGCTTTACAGTCCCTTTTTACCAATATGGTGGGAGATGTATCTGTTGCGGCAAAATTGGACGGTATTTATATCACCATTGACTCTCCCCTGCAGGAACATCAGAAGCCGGAAATGCTGCTTGCTGAAAAAATCATTCTTCTGCAGTATGGTGAAATTGTAAAACTGGATCAGTCTACGGTAATCATCCTGCCCTACCCCAATCTTGGCGGAACGGCACCCCAGCGGTCAGAATTTGATATTACGGAAATCTATTCACTTTCACGCCATCAGCCGGAAACAGTGCTGTCACAGCCGCTTCTGCCCATAACGGATGAAATCCTCACCGACACACCCAAAAAGGGCTGCTGTTTCTTCTGGGATACAGAAAACACAATGGAAGAAGAGTGGCTTAAAATTTATGGTTTGCGTCATAATGATTCTGTCTTTAAGCTTCCGGTCATCTGCTATGATAAATCTCTGGGCGGAACGACATTCCTTTCCCTCCTGGAACGCAAGATGGCAAACAGAACCTCATCCACGGTTCTCTTCATAAATGCGGAGCATACACGCTACGGTACCTGGGCAACAGACGAAAATGTAGTGACCATAACATCTATGGCTGAATTTGATAAAATCGTCAGCGAAGTGCTTCCGTCCCTGATTGTGTTTGAAAAAATCGATGAAGAAGGCATCAGGCACATCAGAAAGAATCCAAAGACTGTTCTTGTTCCCATTCTTGTACTGCCGAATGAAATCAGTTCAGCTGAGGAAGTGGAAATGCTCTGTTCTCATCCCCGCATTATTCTCTGCAATCGGGGAGCTGCAGATTCCGAACAGTTTAACGAGCGTATACAGGCAATTCTGTCCGGAGACGAAATACTTCCTCCTCATACGGGGGCACTGGTCAAAAAAGCGATTTTGTACTTAAATAAAAATGCATCACAGCAGATTGTTCGCTGGAAACTTGCTGATACTGTACATGTAAGTGAAGATTATCTTACGAGAATATTCCATAAAGAGATTGGTTTGTCCTTGTGGGAATATTTAAATCGGTATAGAATATACCTTGCGACAAAGATGCTTCTTGAAACGAATGACACAATTTATGAGATTGCGGAAAACACAGGATTTCAAGATCAGGCTTATTTCTGCCGTGTATTTAAGAAAATTTACGGAGTACCGCCAGGAAAAATCAGAGCCAGACAGTAATGTCGGTTTTGTCCATCAAGATGTAAGGATTTTACTAATATAATGTTATATCATATATAGACTGAGGTTAGATATGAACGAAACACAAACAACAGTTCTTAAGGCACCTAAAAAGGACCTTTGGAAGAACATCAAACGACACTTTTCGGTTTATAGTCTTCTGATTATACCATTAGTGTACTACACCACCCTTAAATACGGTCCGCTGGTAAACGGTCAGATTGCATTTAAGGACTTTTCACCAATTGATGGTGTATGGGGAAGTAAATGGATTGGTTTCGCCAACTTCATGGACTTTTTCCATTCATTCTATTTTGGCGAGTTGCTGCGCAATACTATCCTGTATAGTCTGGCGAAACTGGTTATCTCCGTTCCGCTTTCAGTTATACTGTCTGTTGCTTTGTATGAATGTACACGCAATGTTTTGCGCCGTGTCGTTCAGACGATGGTTTATCTGCCGCACTTCCTTTCATGGGTTATTATGTACGGTATTTTGCTTGCCCTGCTTGCACCGGGCGATGGTATGGTAAACGACATCATCGACTTCTGTGGCGGTGAGCGTGTTGACTTCTTGACCACAACAACTACATTCCCTGTAATCGTCGTTCTTTCTGATGCATGGAAGGAAATGGGTTGGGCCGCAATTATCTTTATTGCAGCTTTGATGGGTATCGACGGTACGTTGTTTGAGGCAGCCATGGTGGAGGGAGCATCTGCTGTTCAGCGCGTATGGTACATTACCCTTCCTTCAATTAAGCCTGTTATTGTTACGGTAGTTCTTCTTAAACTCGGTACTATTCTTGATGCTGGTTTTAACCAGATGTTTATGTTGTATTCAGTTCCGGTTTACTCCGTTGCAGATATCATTGATACCTGGGTATACCGGCAAGGTTTGCTACAATTCCAATTTGCTCTTGCTACGGCTGTTGGTATTTTCAAGGGTGTAATCGGCTTCCTGCTGGTTCGTGTATCTAACACGGTTGTTAAGAAGCTTGCTGATTCATCACTCATATAATTTAAGGTTTACGAGGTAAATATAATGGAAAAACCAAAGACCGTTAAAATGACAGCCGGTGACCGTACATTCTATGTTTTGGTCAACGTATTTTTGATTTTCGTTTTTGTCATCATTTTGATTCCTATGTGGAGTACTGTTGCTCAGTCTTTCCGTCCGAATGGATATCGCTATTCATATCTTGAAGCTATGTTCCGTCCCTGGGACTGGAGAATTGATGCGTACAAAGCGCTTCTGGGCAATGCCGGATTTATGATGGCATTCTGGAACTCACTGAAGATTCTGGTATTCGGTGTCTTTACTTCTTTGTTCTTAACTATCCCGCTTTCATATTGTATGTCTGTACAGGATTTGCCGGGACGTAAACTGCTGAACTGGTTTGTATTGATTCCGTATTTGTTTAACATCGGTTTGATTCCGACATACCTGGTTATTACCGGTCTTGGACTGGCTGACCACCTGGCATCAGTTTTCGTTCCTGGTGCAGTCGGTACATACAACTGTTTGATTATGCGCGGCTTCTTTGAAGGCATTCCTGAATCCTTGAAAGAATCAGCACGTATTGACGGTGCGGCAGAATGGTATGTTCTTCTTTCTATCATTCTTCCCTTGTCAAAACCAATTATCATGACAATCGGTTTGTACTACGGTGTAAACTTCTGGAATGACTTTATGCATCCTATGCTCTACCTGCAGGACGCATACTTGCAGCCGTTGCCGATTTTGTTGCGCAACATTTTGCTTGGTGCTTCAATGAATGAAGTTGTTGATGTCAACGCATTCGGTGAGGCTCCGGTTGAAGCAATTAAGGCTGCATCGGTATTCCTTTCTGCAATCCCGATGATTATCGCCTATCCTTTCATCCAGAAGTACTTCACAAAAGGTACTATGCTGGGTGCTGTTAAGGGCTGATATAGTTTGTTTTGTAACTTTTGGACCGAACGACGCTTTATAGTGTTGTTCGGTTTGATTGAGGGTTTATTACAAACCCTCAAAACGGCGAAGTCAAGGCTTTAAGCGTTAGCGTGCCTTGACTCAACGTATTGTATAAATGTACTACTTAAAAAAGTGTACTTTTAAAAAAATCGAATTTCATTTGTTTTCATTAAGGAGGAAAAAATGAAAAATTTGCTTAAGAATCTGGCTCTTGCAGCATTGATTCTTGCTGTTGCTAGTCCTGCTTTCGCAGCTGCGAAAAAATGGAAGGTAAACAAAGATGGCACTGTTGACATCGAACTCTGGTATGGTGCTGCAGTTACAGAAGCTGGTCCGCCGCCGACAGACTGGGTTGCTTACAAGATTATCCGTGAAAAACTGGGTATCAACCTGATTGCTACTGCTCTGCCGTCATCAGAAAATGATGCTTTGCAGAAGATCAACGCTGCTGGTGCAGCTGGTTCTCTGCCTGATATTTTTATGGCTAGCGATAACGCATTCCAGTTGTTGGGAAAACAGCGTCTGCTTGCAGAAGTCGATGATATGTATGCAATGATGCCGAATCGTACAAAACTCTTGTATGATAAGGAATCTCGTGACCATTCATCAATGAATGGTAAATCATATGGTTTGGCACAGCCTGGTACCATCGTTCGTAACGAAGGTGTTATTATCCGTGCTGACTGGTTGAAGAAGCTGGGTCTGTCTGTTCCTAAGACTACCGATGAATATCTGGAAGTTATGAAGGCTTTTACAACAAAAGATCCGGATGGTGACGGAAAGGCAAATACCTATGGTTTTGGTGCATTCTTGGAAACAAAACCGATAAGTGAAGCTCTGGGAACCCGTTTTGACCCGATTATGGGTGCATTTGGTGTTGCTGGTACTTGGAACATGACTGCAAAGAATGCTGGTCTGAACATCAAGAAAGCTGAATATTTTGAAGCACTTTCTTATGTAAAGAGCATCATTGATGCAAAAGTTATCGACCCGAACTGGCTGGCATATAAGAAGGATGACTTCCGCGCATCTTGGAAACAGGGTCGTTTTGGTATCTTCCGTGAGCAGAACATGGCTCTGCACGGTGAATCAAACTATGCTCCCTTCGACAACAACTTCCCCAACGGTGACTTGGTTGTAATCGATCCGCCGGTTGGTCCTAAGGGGCTGTCATCTGCTGGTGTTTACGAACAGGCATACCGCACATACTGTCTGTCTGCAGCAACTGCCGGTCAGACAATCAAAATGAAGAAAGGTCCCCACGCTGGACAGAAAGTAACCAAGAAACAGGTTATTGCTGACTTGCTTGAATGGATGTCTTCAGATGAAGGTTACTACCTGCTTGGTTATGGTGTAGAAGGCGTAAACTACGTGTTCGACAAGAACCATGCTCCCACCGATGTTGGTATTCCTGATCCGAAAGTTGGCTACAAGAAGTCAAAGGTACAGCCTCTGACTCAGTTGCGCAACATGGTATACTACAACGGTGATGCTGAATTGGCATCTCGCTATGGTCCTTATGTAACTGCAAAGTCAAAGAAGGAACTGTCTCCTTTGAAGACTCTGCGTGTTATGCAGTCTAAGCCTTGGACTGCTTGTAACGGTATTGCAAAACTGCCGCAGCCTGATGCTGACGTAGAACGCTTCCTGAACCAGGGTGTTTCTGAGTTTATGACAGGAAAGCGCCAGCTTACACAGGCTAACTGGAAGGCTTGGATTGCAGAGTTTGAAAAGAACGGCGGTAAGGCTTGGGAAGATGCATCTATGAAGATTGCAAGAGACGAGCGCTTGCTGAAATAGTTCTGATTGAACTGTGATTAGCACACGAACCGGTACTGAAAAGTACCGGTTTTTTGTTTTAAAAATTATTTTTGAACGGGAATCTTTAAGTGAGTGGAGCGGTAGCGCTGGGAGTGGCGGCGGAAGCCGTACCGAAGGTATGGAGCGAAAGCGGAACCACGGACATAGCGACGGCGGTAGCCGGACCGCCAGGAAAGCAAAAAAAATCCTGTCGGCTTTTGACTTTAAAGTTTGAAACCGGCAGGATTTTATTTTTTGTTAAAAGATTTATTTTACAACGATTCCGTAAACGTAAACGCCTTTATCTTCTGAACAAACCTGATAGTCACCGTCAGCGGGAATTGTAACTTCTCCCATTGAGATTTCGCCCGTGTAGATTTTTACAGGAATAGATTTGATGGTCTGCTTTTTTGCAGTCTGAACCAGGATTTTGCGAGCATCTGTTTTTGAACCGCTGTTTCCGTAAACGGTAACGGTTTCACCTTTTTTTGCACTGAACTTGATGGTGCGTGCGCCGTTTGACTGTTTACCTCTCAGGTCGATACATTTTGTAAAAGATTTTCCATCGGGTGCAACTTTTGATGTGCTCTTAATGCGAACATCTTTTTCTTTAGATGCATTGACGGTAAAGCCGTTGAGAGAAACAGCCTCAGTTACAGATTCTGATGCTTCAAGATCACTTGCAATAAGAGAACCTTCTGCAAATGCAAAAGCACCAATCAACAGAAGTGTTGAAACAGCAGCAAGAATTTTTTTCATAAAGATACCTCCAGGAACTTTTCGTTCATTATGAAAAACAATTTTTATTTTGTATGTAACACCAAAAGGCGAACATTTTCACAATAATTATAAATCAGAATTGTGTAAAAAAAATGACGAGTTTTTGGATATAAAAGCAGGAAAATTTTTGTAAAAATCAATGTTGTAATATTGCTTGACAGTGTGAAATTTAGGGTCTACATTTAAAAGTATGAAGAAACTTGAACCATTTATTTTGGATTTGGAAAACAAAATTTCAGAATTTGAAAACGGGAAGACTACTACCTTATTATCTTCTGGAAAAGCGGCAATATTGCAATCAATCTTAACTTTGGCAAGAGCCGGGGACGAAATCATTGTTTGTGAAAACCTTAGGCCGGAAGTACATGATTTGTTCAATGTGCTGATTCACGATATGGGAATAATTGTAAATTTCATCAACTCAACAAAGGCTAATGATTATGTAGCGGCAATTTCACCGCGAACACGTTGTATTTTTATTGATATAGAAGGTGGATATATTCCTGAGGCTTTTGAAGTGGAAAGAATTGCCTATGTGGCTCACAAAAATAAAATTCCGCTTCTTGTAGATGCATCGGCAATTTCACCTTTTTCTCTTAAGCCGATTGATTTGGGTGTAGATATTGTCATTCGCGATTTTACAATTTTGTGCGGGTCTGAAATGTATAAAGGCGGTTCAGTTACAGAAGCAGGAAATTTTGAATGGCGTGTCTGTAATATTCCGCTTATCAAGGCGGGAGATCCCTGCTGTGGAAACATCCGCTGGGCTTTTGATTTACAAAAACAGGATTCTGCTCTGGCTTTTACCATGCGCCTGAATCATGTAGTTTCGCGAATACTGGACACAAGAATGAATTATGCTTCTGCATTTATAATTTCAAAAGCAGTAGATTTTATTTCGCTTAATCTTGAGCAGAGATGTAAAAATGCGTCTGATCTTGCAAAACTGCTGCTCAAAAGTGATAAAATTGCCTGGGTTGCATATCCCACCGTAAGCGATACATCGGCAACGGCAAAAGTATATGGAAAGAAGTTTGGCCCGACTCTGGCATTTGCTTTTAAGGGAACAAAAGAAGAATCAAGACAGAAAGCAAAAATATTTTTGGAAAATTTGAAGACTATTGTTGTGAGTGCTGATTCGGTTGCCAAAAGAAGTGCAATATTTTTTTCTGAGGACGAAAAAAAAGATGGCCTGATTACTTATTCAAGACCACCTTTTTCATGCCGGAAAGAAAACAGCATTCATTTTGTTTCCGGAATTGAAGATTTTAAGACTATAAGAACCGATGTCGTTCAGGCACTCAAAAAAGTGTAAGATATACGGCGCTTTACAGTCCAAGTGATTTGAGAAGACCATCTTTTGGTTGACCACCGACAACCTGAGCGGCAACTTTTCCATCTTTAAAGAGATAGAATGCCGGAATGCTCATAATGCCATACTGTTCAGCAAGTTCTGATTCATCATCTACATTGATTTTGCAGACTTTGATATCTGAACGTTCATTTGAAATTTCTTCTACAACGGGACCCATCATTTTGCAGGGACCACACCAGCTTGCCCAAAAATCAACCAGAACAGGTTTGTCTGATTCCAATACTTCACTTTTAAAATTATTCTGAGTAATTGCGATGCTTGCCATAGCTTTCTCCTGATATATCTTTGTTTAAATATACGAAAGAAATGGTAAATCGGCAAGTGAAAAATCTTCATTGTGTAGAACAATGCATTTTGATATAATGGATTTATGGTAATTGCTTCAATCGATTTAAAAGACGGGCACGTTGTGCAGTTAAAAAATGGCAAAGATTTGGTTTTGCAGCGTGATGACGCAGATGCATTGATTTCTGATTTTAATAAGTTTGGTGAGGTTGCCGTTATTGACCTTGACCAGGCTTTTCGCAATACGGATGCAAAAGGAAATACAAAAAATACTGCACTATTAAAAAAACTTTTACGCCAGGGAAATGTTCGTGTTGGCGGAGGAATCCGTGACGTGAAAAAGGCACGCGAACTGATTTCGCTGGGTGCGGAAAAAGTTATCGTTGGTAGTGCCGCCTGGAATCCCGAACCAAAAGATGGTGAATCAATTTTAAATACAGAATTTCTGGAAGAACTGAATAAAGCAATCGGTAAGCAGCGTGTAATTATCAGTGTTGATGCAATTAATGGAAAAATTGCCGTTAAGGGTTGGACAGAAACTGTAGATATTTCCTTGATTGACGGTGCCAGAGAGGCTGAAAAATATTGTTCTGAACTGCTTTTTACCTGTGTGGAAAAAGAAGGCTGCATGCAGGGAACAGATATGGAAGCTGTCCGCGCTTTGCGTGGAGCGGTAAAATGCCGTGTTGTTGCTGCGGGTGGTGTAAACTCTCTGGAGCAGGTGACGGAACTGGAAAAGATGGGTTGTGATGTGCAGCTTGGCATGGCCTTGTATACGGGCAAAGTGAGCCTGAAAGATTCATTTATTAACTGTCTGAACTGGGAAAAAACTGGTGAACTGCTTCCGGTTATTGCCCAGAGTCCGGCAGGTGAAGTGCTGATGATGGGATATGCAAACCGTCAGGCATTTGAAAAATCATTTGAAAGTGGAAAACTGACATTTTACAGCCGTTCACGCAATACCCTGTGGACTAAGGGTGAGACAAGCGGACATTTCCTTGAATTGATTAAAATGCGTGCTGACTGTGACCGTGACACTGTGCTGGCAACGGTAATTCCACACGGTGGTGTATGTCATACAGGAAGCTGGACCTGCTTTGGTTCAGAGCCGGATGAAAAATCAACACTTGAACGCCTGTACGGAACAATTTCTGAAAGATTTGCAAATCCTCGTCCGGGAAGTTACACTGCTACACTGGATGCAAAGCGTGTACGCGAAAAAGTAATGGAAGAAGCCGAAGAACTCTGTGATGATGCAGAAAGCCGGGATGAGGTAATCTGGGAAGCGGCTGATTTGCTTTACTTTGTGAGCGTACTGATGTACAAAGAGGGCGTAAACTGGAAAGATGTCTATGATGAGCTTGACCGCCGTCACAAAGAAAAATAATTTCCTCCAGCTGAAAACTAGAGGAAATACGTTTTCATTTTACCCTTACCTTTGACATCTGTTTCAGTATTTTTGCTGTAGGTGAATAAATCTTTTGTCTGTTTGTAGGTTGCTTCCGTAACATGGATTCTCATTGGCTTGCCGGTACTTTCCATGCGGCTTGCAACATTTACGGTATCTCCCCAGATATCGTAGATAAACTTGGTTTTTCCGATTACACCGGCAACAAGTGAACCCGTGTTGATTCCCAAACGAATTTCAATTTTTGTGCCAGAAATCAGGTTAAAGTTTTCTACATCCTGCAGGATTCCCTGAGCAAAGCGAATCATTTTAATTGTATCTTCAGGACCAGCATTGTCTTTAAGACCGGAGGCGGCCATGTAGGCGTCTCCAATGGTTTTTATTTTTTCTATACCTTCTCTTTTTGCCCTTTCATCAAAGACGGAAATCATTTTGTTGAGCAGGGTAACCAGTTCTTCTGCGGACATAGTGTCACTCATTTTTGTAAAGCCGACAATATCTGTAAAAAGAACAGTTACATTTGAAAAGAAATGAGCGATTGTGCGGTCAGGGTGTTCGGTAAGTTCGCGGGCAACTTCTTCAGGAAGGATGTTAAGCAAAAGACTTTCAGCCTTGTCATTTGCTATTTTGAGTTGGCGGGTCCGCTCTGCAACTTTTTTTTCAAGTTCAGTCTGATAACGGAGCATATTTCTGATTTTCTGGCGAACAGCATAATAAATCATGGCTGCAATGAAAAGAGCGATTGCAAGCCAAAACCAGAGAATTTGCCAGAAATAGGGTTTTTTAATGATGAGTACAGGTGTTGAAATTGTACTTTGAATGCCCTCGTTATTTCTTGACATAAGCATAAAGCGATATCTTCCAGGATGGAGGTTTGTGTAGGAAACGGAACGATTGCTCGTCCAGTCAGAATAAAGCTGGTCAAATCCAGTCAGTCTGGTAGAAAAAGTCATGCCGTCTGAAGAAACAAAGCTTAAGCCGGTATATTTTATGGAAAGGCGCTTGACTGATGGCGGAATGACAATTACCTGGCCATGGTACTCATAGGGGACATTATCAAGGGAGTACTGTTCAATTTCAGTTTGTGGGGGAAAACTGTATGATTGTGTTCTGCGTGGATTATAGATTGAATAGCCATCGGTTAAAGCGAACCAGATGTTGCCAGAAGAATCTATTGTAGCCTGTGAAACAGAAGTGATACCATTTGTCATAAATCCATCAGAGCTGCCATATTTTCTGACATGAAGTTTTATTCGTGTTCCTTTAAGGAATTCTTCAAGTTCTGAATAAGAGGTGGAAATAAGATTTTGATTGGTTGTTATCCATGCAGTCTGGTTATCGTCAAATAAAATCTGGAAAATGCTGTTAGAACCGAGACCGTTATCGGCTGTTAAAGAAAGGAATTTATTCTTCTCTTCATCAAAACAGGTAATGCCTGAGCCTGTAGAAATCCAGAAAAGATTATTGTGCTGAATGACTTTGAAAATGATGTTACCGGCAAGACCTTCTACAGAAGTGTAATGTGCTATGATTTTATAGTCTTTGAGAACATAAACACCATCGCCATTTGTACCTGCCCAGATACGACCCTTTTCATCTTCATAAAGACACATAAAGTAGTGATTATTAAAACCATTCTTACGGCTGAGAGTAAAAACACTCTTGTCTTTATGACTGATGATACTGAGGCCGGCAGTAGTACAAATATAATAGTCTCCATTACTTGCTTTGATGGATAGACGGACTGACATATTTGCAATTCCATCATTAGTTGTCCATGTCTGTATAGAATCGTCTGCTTTTACGATGATATAGGGATACTTAGAGTAGGAGGAAATTAATATTTCACCGTCCGCTGTAACGGTAACATTACGCACGCGAAGTCCTTTACAAAAGCGTGTAATTTTGTTTTCTATAAGGGAATTATTTTTTTGGCATAAAAGTCCGTCATCGGCTGCAATCCATGTAAGATTTCTTGTTTTGTCTTCAGTAATACAGTTTATGCTTGCACTTGTATGAGTAGTTGAAAACTTACCCTTGCTCATTTTTTGCAAGCCACCGTGATTTGAGGAGATCCAGATATTTTGTTCACGGTCCTGAAGGATTGCGGTAATGTTGTTATCTATCAGCCCGTTTTTGCGGTTGTAGTATGTGTATGAGCCGTCATGGAGAATAGTTATTCCTGCATCGGTAGCAAACCAATAATGACCGTTTGAGTCTTGTATAATACTTTCGATTATTGTTCCAGACTGTCTGGGATTTCCAATATTATAAACAATTTCTTCTGAGTCTTTGATTCTTACAGCATAGTGGGGAGAAAGGCCAAACCATAAAGCATCTGATGAATCCTGATAAACACAATGTACTGAAGGATTTTTGATTTTTGTTATTCCGGTAAAACGTTCCATAGTGTGGTTTGACCAGACGAAAAGATTATTTTCTGAAGCGGTAGAAATCCAGACACGACCGGAAGAATCACACAAAAGGTTTACGACATTTATATCGTCCAGGTCAAATTCATCTGGATCTGGAGGCATGACAATTTTATGTTCAGGAGTTAAATAACAGATACCGGAAGCAGTACCAATCCATATATTGTGGTCGTTGTCCTCGCAAATGGCATTGACTTTATTGTTTGCGAGACCGTTTTCAACAGAAAACTTTTTTACGTGTCCATCGGGACTGATGCAGGAAATGCCGTCATCATTGTGGCCGACCCAGATATTATCATAATAGTCCTGAAAAATAGAAACGGCCGTTGAAAAATCATATTTTTTGTCAGAAAGGCGGCTGAATGTCACAAAATCAAATCCGTCAAAACGAATCAGGCCCTCATAGGCACCGAGCCAGATATAACCTTTTTTGTCCTGCAGGATTGTGGTAATGGTCATTCCCGGAAGTCCGTTAGAGGTCGTCCAGTTTTTGCAGACAAAGTCATTGAGAAAGTACCTGTCTTCATTAATATTTTGCGAAGCCTGAGAAAAGGCATGAGAAATCAAGGCTGAGAAAAAAATGAAAGAAAGAAGTTTACATTTCATATTATGTAATTATATCGTAGAATTTTTCATTAAGCAATTTTTATGATGAGTGCTTAAGACTTTTCATAATATAAGAAAATTGTGTAGAATAAGACAGAATGTGGATTATCAGGGGATTTTATTTGGTATATTCATCTATGTGTGGTAAAATAGAATCTATCATCATATATCGCTGATTTTCCTGGGGAGAAAAATGAAGCATAAAATTATTACAAGTATCATAATTGCAGTGATATTACTTATTGTTTCATTGCAGCTTGCACCGGTTTTGTTAAAAAGTGAAAAAGATGAGATGGTAAAGAACAAACTGGTGGCAGCACATATTTATGACATGATGAAAAGTGCTGTTGAAAGACCGATAATCGTTTCCGAGAGTATGTGTGCAGATGAATTTTTGCAGTCGGCACTGGCAAATGAATTGTCTGTTCCCGAAAAAAAAATCGAAGCAGAAATGGCGTCTTATCTTACATCTATAAAAAATGAGTTTGGATATATTGCGGCCTTTGTTGTTTCAGAAGAGACACACCGCTATTATACGCCGCGTGGAATTAACAAAATTGTAAATCCAAAGAGCGAACCTTATGATATCTGGTATCAACTTTTTTTAGAGTCGGGTAAGGATATTGATCTGGATACAGACCGTGACCAGGCTAACGGCTACCGCTGGACAGTCTTTGTGAACACTCGCATTACAGATGCCAGAGGAAAACTTTTGGGTGTATGCGGTGTTGGCGTTTTTATGGATGTGCTGCAGGAAATTGTACTTGATGCAGAAGAAAAATATGATGTAAAAATCAATCTGATTGACCCGGAAGGTCTTGTTCAGGTGGATTCGGATTCAACGAATATTGAAAATGCTTACATTTCTGAGGCAATTTCTGATCATGCGACTGCAGAAAGCTTTACTTATATGAAAAGAAGTATGGGTGGCTTTAGGATGACCCGGTACCTTCCGGAACTGGAATGGTATCTTGTGGTGCAGAGTTTTGGCCAGAATGTAGTCGGTTTTGGGATAAAACTTCCACTGATAATTCTTTATCTGCTGCTTGTATCGCTTTTGATTCTGATATTAACAAAAAAATATAGTATTGAAGTTCATAAACTGATAAAAACACAGGAACTGGAAGATAAACTGACTGGATTGCCCAACCGGAATTATTTGTATGAATCATACGGAGAACTGGGTGTTTTCAATACGACAAGATATAAATCACTGGTAATGTTTGATATTGATCAGTTTAAGACGGTAAGTGAAGAAACAGACGGAGACAAAATCATTCTTGGTGTAGCTGAACTTGCAAAAAAAGCGATGGAAGGACATGGTCTTTTGTTCCGCTGGTCAGGTGATGAATTTGTGGCTTTCTTGGAGATGGATGCAGATGAAGCCGAAAAGAGGTTTACGGAGTTCTGTGCAGAAGTGAGAGGTGCACTTGATGTAACTGTTTCTGTGGGACTTGTAGAAATTGACCTGGCTGAAAGCATTAAGACAAATTATCACCGGGCAGTTCAGCCCTGTTATGCAGTAAAAGAAGCGGGTGGAAATGGAGTCCGCAGAAAATAAAACATATAGAGAGGTATCTTATGGAATTTGATGCAAAACATGCAGTAATTGCTCCAGAAGGAGTATTTATTATCGGAACCTATGATGAAAATGGCGTACCCAATGCGATGAACGCAGCCTGGGGCATTCAGTCTGATTATGGGGAAATTACCCTCTATCTGGCTAAACACAAGACAACCGAGAATTTGAAAAAGACAGGCGCATTTACCGTGGCATTTGGAACAAAAAGCACTGTAACAATATCAGATTATTTTGGCATTGAAAGCGGAAACAATGTAAACAAAATTGAAAAGGCCGGTGTGCATGTACACAAGAGTGCTCATGTAAATGCTCCGATTATTGAAGAATACCCGCTCACGCTGGAATGTGAGGTAAAGGAATGGGACGAAAAGCGTGAAATGCTGGTAGGAAAGATTGTGGCACAGCAGGCGGATGAATCCATTCTGACTGACGGAAAAATCGATTTGGGAAAACTCCAGCCGATTATGTTTGATGCTTCTTTCCATGTCTACCGCGTGATTGGCGAAGTGGTTGGACAGGCCTTCAGCGACGGAAAGAAACTGAAATAAAATCTTTACATACTTTTTTTAGCTTCATCGTAAAGCCGCACAAGCAGTTTATCAAAGCCTGTGCGGTTTTTTGTGCTTACTTCTATAGCATCGGGAAAGAGGCTGCGAAGATGAGCAAGGCGCGGGTCTGCGTCTGAAAGGGTGTCGATTTTATTGAGGACGATGATACGGGGTTTTTGTGAGGCTGCAATTTCTTCAAGGACTGAAACAACTGTAGCATACTGAGATTCTGCATGTTCATCACCCGCATCCAGGACAAGCAGAATGATGTCTGCGTGCTGGGCTTCTTCCAGTGTGGATTTGAAGGCATTGACCAGCGAGTGAGGCAAATGTGAAATGAAGCCTACGGTGTCCGTGAGAAGGACTGTTGCAGGAGGAAGATAGGTCTGGGGGTTAGCGTCAGGCTTTACCGGTGGCAGTATTTGCAGTTTGCGCGTGGTGGGGTCAAGGGTAGCGAAAAGTTTGTTTTCCACAAAAACATCTGAGCCGGTCAGGGCATTCAGAAGGGATGATTTTCCGGCATTGGTATAGCCTGCAAGGGCGCAGGTTGGAAGTGAATAGCGTTCCCGGCGCTTGCGCTGAGTCTGTCTGTTGCGGACAACCTGGGCAAGTTCCCGCTTAACACGGGCGATTTTTTCCCGGACCTTGCGGTTGTCCAGTTCCAGCTGGGTTTCGCCGGAGCCTTTTGCGCCAAAGTTTCCGCCCCGCTGACGCGCCATATCGCCATAGGAATGTGCAAGCCGGGGGAGGGAATATTCCAGGCGGGCAAGTTCTACCTGAAGAACAGCTTCTCTGGTCTGTGCCCGGTCTGCAAAAATTCTGAGGATAACTTCCTGGCGGTCAATGACAGGCCGCTTTGCAAGTTTTTCCCAGTTGCGCTGTTTGCGGGGTAAAAGTTCAAAATCAAAGATAATGATGTCCGCGTCCACTTCTTCGGCAAGGGCGGCAATTTCCGCAGCCTTACCTTTTCCCAGACCGTAGACAGGATTTTCTTCCAGGCGGGCAAGGGTCATTGAGCGGGCAATTTCATAGCCCAGAGTGTCTGTCAGGCCTTCCAGTTCGGAAATATCAGTGTTGGGGGCACCGACCAGAAGGGCACGGATTTTTTTATTTTCTTCTTCTGCTACTTCAAACATCATAAAAAGTATGTATTCATCAGACCTTTTCCTTTTACATCGATTTCTGCAGTTTCGCTGTATTGGAAGGTGTTTGCAGTCTGCGCCTTTGTCGCTTCGGTTACATGGATACGCATGGGCATTCCGGTGCTTTCCATACGGCTTGCCATGTTTACCGTGTCTCCCCAGACATCATAAATAAATTTTGTTTTTCCGATAACACCGGCAACGAGGGGACCAGAGTTTATTCCAAGCCTGATAAGGAGTTTGATAGGAGAAGTTTCGTTAAAAGAGCGGACATCCTCTAAAAGACCCTGGGCAAAGCTAATCATTTTTTGTGCGCCGTCATTATCCTTATTCTGAATGAGGCCGGTGGCCGCCATGTAAGAGTCACCGATAGTCTTGATTTTTTCAATTCCTTCGCGCTGGGCACGTTCATCAAAGAGAGAGAACATTTTGTTGAGCATGGTAACGACTTCTTCAGCACTCATTTCTCCGCTTATCTTTGTAAATCCAACGATATCAGTAAAGAGAACTGTAACATTGGGATACTCTTTTGCTATTGTGCTGTTTGGATGAGCCGTAAGTTCACTTGCAATATCTTTTGGCAGAATGTTCAGAAGGAGGCTTTCGGAGCGGTTCTTTTCTTCTTCAAGTTCTTTGGTTCTTTCTTTTACAGTGATTTCGAGTTTTCTGTTTTCTTCCTCAACGCGGATGAGTTTTCCTTCCAGGAGCATAATGGTTGTTGCAATAACGAATGTAATGAAAATCAGGCCCAGGAAAATATCATAGAAAGGATTTGAAAAAGGCTTAAAAATACCCGTATAACTGAAGACGATGACATGTGAAAGCGGCTGATAGGTATGAGGTGCGTACATGATACAGCCAAAACCAAGTGTTTTTAGCGGTGTGATGGTATAAAAATCTTCTCCGTGAATGTTTTCTTTGTCGCCTTCATGCGGTTTTTTGACATTCAGTCTGTCTTCCGTAAGGGTAAAGGTACCGTTCCAGGGACCCGGATCTACAGAGCAGCCTTCCGGGACAAAAATTGAGAATTTCCAGTCGATGATGACCGTACTCCGCATATTGTTGAAAATCATACCGTCGTACTGGGCGCCGGTCCGGTCAGGATCATCGCCATCAACCCAGTGTTTTTCTGCATTCTGCTGAAATGTTACGCATACTGATTTTGACGGGTCGTTTTTTGTATAAGGATAGAGAATGGTCATTGTTTTTTCCGGCAGTGTTACACCCGTAAATGCAACGATTATGAGAATCAGAAAGAGACCTGCTGTGCTTACGGAAAGAGTCTGCCAGAAATGATTTCTTACAACTCTTTTTTTGGATTCAATAATAGTATTTTTTGTTTTATAGACAGGACTTAAAACAGAGTTTTCCTTTATGCCGGAATAAAATTCAATTTCCATTAATTTCAAGGAAGAAAAGAAAAGGTGAAGGGATCCAAGGCCAAAGGAAATATTAATCCATGAAAAACCGTAGACCAGAAGAATCAGAATCATGCCGACTAAGGGGAAGAAAAAATAAATCAAAAGCGAAACAAAAGAATTTGTTGACAGTTTATTTTTATTCTGGAAGAGCATTGTTAAGGTAATCAGACTGGGTATGAGGCCTAATGCAACGCTCATAGGATAAAGGGCACTTCTGTGATATATATTCTGTTCATCAAAATAATAAAAAAGGCTGGTGTACTGACTGACAATAGTAAGAATAATGCCGGCAAGACAGAAGAAAAAGACGATAAAAAGCTGAGAGGGAATTCCGTTCTTAATGGATTTGCGGGGAGAAAAAAGGAGCGAAAAATTTAAGCGTTCCTGCTTGATGAACTCACAGATATAAAAACAGATGAAAAAGGATGCAGAAAAATTACAGATAAAAACAAAAAAATTCGAGAGACGGACCATGTACCAGCCGGTTAAAGTGACATTTCCGCGGAAGTAGTAAGCAAGCGCATCAAAAAGAAGGAGGAAGCCGGTGAAAAACTCAATTAAAATGAGTGTTCGTCTGCCATTTTGTTTAATGGTATGTCCAGAACACAAAAAAATACCCGTCTGAATGCAGAAAAAGGCAAGAAAAACAAGAGACGCAATGCTGATGATTCTTGTAAAGTCAGTCATACGAATTTCCTGAAAATAGTTTCTATACTATTATAACTGAAATAGTGAAAATATAAAGAAGAATTTTAGCCAACGGCCAGAAAGCGCTAAATGATTCTGGCAGAAAAGCGGGCAGCGGGTATGAAAAATCAGCTTTTGGTAATCTTAAATTCCATAATGATGATATTGCATTCAAAAGAATAAATGTAACGGACATCATCGGCGAAGTTTTGTGTAAGCCAGCTTCCGAGATTTGACATCTTTTCTTTTTGACCGGCATTTTCAAGTGCTTTAAGGCGTTTTCCTGCATCATACCGCGGGCAGTTATCCTGCATACGGATTACCAGTTTTCCACTGTCCATTTGAATTGCGGGAAGCAAAATTGCATTCAGCATTGTTGCCGGTAGACCGATTGAGATGATTCCACTGATATAAAAAGCGGAAAAGAAAATACGGTTAAAATTTTTTGCATCGCCACGGCCGATTTTTTCTGAGCAGAGGGTTTGCATGCCGGTTGTCATAAAGCCGAAAAAAATCGCAATAATGCTGAAGTATGGTCTTGCAAGTCCAAAAGATGCCATTGAACCAGGCGCAAGCAGACGGCTTACAACAAGACCATCAACCAGAGCGGTAATCATAATGGAAAATTCAATAAGAGAAGCAACAATAAAATTATCTGTAAAGATTTTATTTGCAACATACCAGCGGTTGTTGCCTGATTTATTCAGCATACATATATTATAAACCAAAAAAAGCACATTCCGTTTTTGGTGTCCTTTTTTATGGGGAATTATAGCGTAAAAAGCTGGTGTATCATAGAGTGTAAAAATCTTGAAAAAACTGCACTATTTTGTTTTTTAAATCTTGAAAAAAGTGCACTATTTAACTAAAATAATTTTGAAAAAAGTGCACAATTTTGTGTATAAAATTCTGAAATAACTGCACTAAATGGAGGCTCGCATGTTCAAGAGAAAAGCAGAGGATGCTCTTAAAAACTGGAAAGAAAATCTTGCTCCAAATTATGCGGCCATTCTTGAAGGGGCCAGACGTGTAGGGAAATCTACCATTGCAGAAGAATTCGCAAAATCAAATTATCGTTCCTATATAAAAATTGATTTTGCCAATATCACAAGGGAACTCGAAGATGTTTTCAAGGACATCGCAAGCCTTGACCGATTTTTTTTACGCTTACAAACAGTCAGCGGTGTCACTTTATATCAGCGGGAATCACTCATCATTTTTGATGAAATACAACTTTACCCGAAAGTCCGCCAAGCAATAAAATATCTGGTCGCCGACGGAAGATATGATTACATAGAAACCGGCTCGCTAATCAGTATAAAGAAAAATGTAAAAGATATAGTCATTCCGTCGGAAGAACATAAAATCCCAGTCTATCCTATGGATTATGAAGAATTTATGTGGGCGACAGGGAACGACACATACAACAGTTTAAGAGACTTGTACGCCCTTAACGAAGAAGTCGGCAACGGCACGAACCGCAAACTCATGAAAGATTTCCGAACATACATGGCGGTCGGAGGGATGCCACAGGCCGTAAAAGCCTATGTTGACGGCAAAAACTTTTCTCAGATTGATTCAGTAAAAAGAGAAATCATAAATCTCTATATCGATGATTTCAAAAAGATAGATTCATCAGGCCTGATAGGAAAAATGTACAAGTCGATTCCAAGTCAGCTAGCAACACACAAAAAAAGATATGTCATTTCGCAGGCAACGCAAAAACGAAAAGTCGCCAAAGATCTGGAACGGCTCTCGGATTTGCTCGATTCAAAAACCGTCATTCCATGTTACAACACATTGAATCCCAACATTACACTTTCCCTCACAAAAGATGAAGATACATTCAAATTGTACCTCTCTGATGTCGGCTTGTTCACAACAATGCTGTTCGATTCAGAGCCGAAAACAGGAGAGAATATTTACAGCAAACTGCTTGGAGACAAACTTCCCGCCGACCTGGGCTATCTGTACGAAAATATGGTCGCCCAGATAATGAGGGCAACAGGCCGTGAGCTTTATTATCACACATGGCAGAAAGAAGGAAGCACCCATTCTTATGAAGTTGATTTCCTGATTCAGTCAGGCAAAAAAATAGTTCCCATTGAGGTAAAATCTTCATCACGAAAGACTCACGAATCAATAGACGCATTCTGCCAGAAATATGCAAAGTTTATCTCACACGCTTTTTTACTGTCGCAGAAAGATGTCGCCCAGGAGGATAATTTGCTCTTCAAACCGGTTTGGATGCTGCGCTTTAGTCTGGAGGAAGTGTAGTCGGGAAAAATAAAAACATCTTGTCTTAGGATATTTTTATAGAATACTTACTGACAAATAAAAACTTCTATAATAAAATAAAGGTGAGGTAAGAAAATGCCATTACTGAGTGAATTTAACGGAATAAAAATTTATGTCTATTGGAACGACCATATGCCACCGCACTTTCATGCTGAGTACAATGGGGCAGACATTCTTGTAGATATAAACTCAGTTTCTGTTCTAAAAGGAGTATTTCCAGCAAATAAACTCAAACTGATTTTGGCATGGGCGGAAATTCACAAAGATGAGCTTTTAGACAGATGGGAAAAGGCAAAAAATAATAAAATGCCTGAAAAAATCAAACCTTTGGAGTAGTCTATGGAAGTTGTACAAGTTTACCCACAGGACAATTACGATGTCGTCCTTTATTTTGTTGATGGAAAAATAAAGAAATACAATGTTTCTCACCTTGTCGGGCAGGGGGTTTTTAAGTGCCTCGAAGATATTGATTTTTATAAAAATAATTGCACCGTGCTGAATCATACTCTGGCATGGACACTCGATGGCAAATACGATTCTTCCAATTGCTTAGATCTGGATCCTTATGTTCTTTATAACGAC
>ODAI011545091.1_pt1 | contig 28134 bp, 25 predicted proteins | sample 1539321 | NCBI WGS metagenome assembly ODAI01 (sample SAMN02144231, study PRJEB22623) | gut metagenome | biome: sheep rumen | host: Ovis aries | place: New Zealand
AGTGGAAGAAGCATACGAGGCTCCCGCCGATGAACTCGGAGCTGCGGATGAGGTCATGGCTGCCGATGAAGCTGCTCCCGAAACGGAGGCGGAGAAGGCTCCCGACTCCTCTCAATGGCAGGCGGGACTGCTTACCGCAGGTGAGTGGAACGACAACGACAACTGGGGCTTTTTTACAAACCTTGTCAATTCCGGGAAGATAACCTACCCCGCCTACGGCATAGACCCCCGTTTCCGCACGGCCGTTACAGTAAAGGACCAAAACGGGCAGCCCGTAGTGAATGCGAAGGTAACTCTCTATTATCAGCAGGAGCCTTCGTGGACGGCAGTCACAGACAAAAACGGCATTGTTTACCTTTTCGGAAAGGGTGACACCGTTTCGGTGACGGGGCTCAGCTCCACGGCTTATTACCGCCTGCCTGAGGCTGTGTACGGCAATGAGACCGTGGAGCCGGCAGCGGAGACTGAGGTCCCGGAGAGCACAGCCGTTCAGACGGAACAGCAGGGCAGAAAGACCGTGGGAGAAGCCATTCAGATCGTCATAGAAAAGTGCATTGCGGAGGTGTTCGGCAGCGGAAATGAAGAGGCTCCCGTTTCGCAGACGGATGTAAAGCCCGAGGACACCCGCACCATGGAGCAGGTAGCAGAGGATGTAAGGCAGTCCCGTAACGCCTTTGTTTCCAGAGAAGTCGAGGTGACTTTTGACGACATAATCGGGAACTACAAGGATATGCAGGTCATGTTCATAGTGGATACCACCGGTTCCATGGGTGATGAGCTGATGTTCCTGCAATATGAGTTCTCTGCCATAGCCCAGACTGTGGGAAATGAAAATGTCACCTATTCCGTGAATTTCTACAAGGATGAGGGGGATATCTACAAGACCCGCACCAATCCCTTTACAGACGATATAAGCGCACTTGACAAGAAGCTGAAGAGCGAGGTCGCTGACGGCGGCGGAGATACCCCCGAAGCAGTATCGGAGATACTGGATGAGTGTATGCACGCAGAGGACTGGCGTGAGGATGCCGTAAAGATCGCATTCCTCATCTATGACGCACCTCCCCACAGCGATGCTGCATCCCTTGCCAAGCTCGAAAGAGCGATGAAGGCAGCAGCCGCACAGGGGATAAGGGTCATTCCCGTGGTATCCTCCAATTCCGAAAGAGAGACGGAGCTTTTCGGAAGAGGTCTTGCCATATTCACAGGCGGTACCTATGTGTTCCTGACCGATGATTCCGGAGTTGGAGATTCCCACCTTGAACCTGTTATAGGTGCTTATCAGGTGGAAAGCCTCTACGATATAATAATCAGGCTCATTGAGGAGTACAGGCAGTAATACTGTTTGTTACCACGATGTGTGGACGGGCTCCGGGTGTCATTCAACATACATTCAAGTGTTTGTGCCTTGCTTTTGCAGTCTTGCATGGGCGGCAGATCGGTATCAGAGTTAAACCGATAAGGTCCATCGGTTTACATATATGAAAGGAAGTTTTTAAAATGAACAAAGCAGTAAGAAAGGCAGTTATTGCCGGCAACTGGAAGATGAACAAGACCCGTCCCGAGGCAAAGGCTCTTCTTGAAGCTATCAAGCCCCTTGTGGCAAATGCAGAGGGCAAGGTAGAGGTAATAGCCTGCGTTCCCTTCACCAATCTTGAGACTGCGGTGAACACCACAGCAGGTTCCAATGTGAAGGTGGGTGCGGAGAACGTACACTTTGAAAAGAGCGGTGCATTCACAGGTGAGATATCTGCCGATATGCTGGTCGAAGTTGGCGTTGAGTATGTTGTTATAGGTCACTCCGAGAGAAGACAGTATTTCGGTGAGACCGACGAGACCGTGAACAAGAGAACAGTTGCTGCTCTGAATGCAGGTCTGAAGCCCATTGTCTGCGTAGGCGAGCTGAAGTGGGAGCGTGAGTGTGCTATCACCGAGGAAGTGGTAGGCAAGCAGATAAAGCTGGATCTCTGGGGACTTACAGCTGAGCAGGTAAAGAACGTGATAATCGCTTATGAGCCTGTATGGGCAATAGGCACAGGTCTTACTGCTACTCCCGATCAGGCACAGGAAGTCTGCGCATTCATCCGTGCAACACTTGCAAAGCTCTACGATCAGGCTACAGCCGATTCCGTCACCATCCAGTACGGCGGCTCCATGAACGCAAAGAATGCCGCAGAGCTTCTTGCAAAGCCCGACATTGACGGCGGACTCATAGGCGGCGCTTCTCTCAAGGCTGAGGATTTCAACGTGATCGTTCAGGCTGCTGTAAACGGCTGATGATGCTTTTTCCTCATACTGCTGCCGCAAGTTCCGGAGGATAAGCGGCGGCAGTATGGGGATAGTTGTATACAGCGGGGGGGATAAATATTTCTGCCAAGCTTTATATCACTGATTTTTTTAAGTGTGCGGCTTTTCTTATGCTGTGCCTTTTCATCAAGATCTTTTCCCACAATGCCCTGCCGGAGGGCATACAGTCTGCAGTCTGTGCAGGCTTTGCCATTCTCTTTACCGTGCTGTTTCTCATAGGCATCGAAAGAGGTGAAAGGGAGTTTCTGGCTCCCACCTACGGCTATGCGGGAATGACCAGCGGCATACTCATCGCCATGGTGACAGCGGTACTGCCTGTGGGCATAGACTGGCTCAGAGGCACCCTTGTGATGAAGTACACCCCGGAGAATTTCAACATACTGACCTGTCTCCTGTGCGGGTGTGAGGGTATCTTTGCGGCGATGATGATATTCGGCTATGTCTTCCATATCATCAAGGAGGACTTTGCGTGGTTCGATGCGGCTGTGGTCTGCATAATACTCAATATCCTCTACACCGATATATTCATCTATGACTTTATACCCGATTTTATGGGGCTGGAGTTTGACAGCTTCGGGGGATATATGACCGTAGACCCCGTCACCCTGTCGGACAGTCAGGTGATCTGTATCATAAATGTGGTGCTGATGTCGGTGCTCGCCTTTATGATGACCTATCGCTACGGGGATGTGAGACCCTCTGCCGCCTTCATGTTCGTTTTCAATGTACTGCTGTATATGCTGGGGCACCTGTGGGAAACAAAAATGGGCACTCTTCCCGTGGTCACCGGCATAGAGATATATTCAGGCTTTTCACTTACTATTACCATGCTATTGACCATCGGTATAATGGTACTTACCATCTGACACACATAAAGGAGAGGACAGACAATGAAAAAGATAGACCTGTCACAGGCTAATATAGAACCCTTTGAGAAGATAGGCAAAGAATGGATGCTCATAACTGCGGGTAATTCCGAGGACTGCAACACCATGACAGCTTCCTGGGGCTTTATGGGAGTTATCTGGGGAAAGGATGCTGCTGAGGTAGTGGTGCGCCACTCCAGATACACCTATGAATTCATGGAGCGTGAAGGGCTTTTCACCCTTTCCTTTTTCAGGGAGAAATACAGGGAAGTCCTTTCCTACTGCGGCAGTATGTCCGGCAGAGATACGGACAAGATAGCTGATATGAAGCTCACACCCGTGGATATAGACGGTACGGTGGGATTTAAGGAGGCATACCTTACTCTTGTATGCCGCAAGATGTACGCTGCGGATATAGATACATCCTGCCTTGCAGAAGGAGAGCAGCATTTCTATGATAACGACGCCCTTCACAAAATGTATATCGGTGAGATAATCTCCGTTTATACGGGTGAAGAATGATCCGGAAAGAGTGAGTGTATGAACTGTGATATTGCGGATATTGCAGATTTTATAGAAGATAATGACGGCTTTGCCGTTTATTTCCATAAAAATCCGGACGGAGATGCGGTGGGAAGCGCCTATGCCCTTGTGCTGGCGCTTAAAGCCATGAAAAAGGAAGCCTATGCGGTATGTGCCGATGAGGTGCCCGAAGGCTACCGCTTTATGACCGACAAGGTGGGGAGCGTTCCTTTCAGGGCACGCCACGGCATTGCAGTGGACACTTCTGCCCCATACAGGCTGGGTGAATATGAAAATGTGAAAATGGCCGTTGTCATAGATCACCATGAAAACAATCAATTTGAGGCAAAGTATAAGTATGTGCTGCCCGAAAGCTCATCATGTGCGGAGATAGTCTATTCGCTCATAAGAGAGATGGGTGTTCCCATATCCTCCCTTATGGCCGATCTTTTGTATACGGGCATCATTACCGATACCGCAAGGTTCTGTTCCCGCAGCGTGAACAGGGATACATTCAGGACTGCCTATGAGCTGTCTGCTCTGGGAGCGGATACTGTTTCCCTCGGAAGGCGCTTTACCTACGAAAAGGACAGCAAGCGCCTTGCGGTGGAAAAGCGGCTCCTGGAGCACATGAGCATCACCCACGGTGGACTTGTGGCTGTGACATACCTTTCTCACGGGGATTTTGAGAAATTATCGGTAACACCCGACGACACAGAGGGCATCAACGAAGTGATAGATAGGATAAAGGGCGTGGGCATAGGTGTTCTGGTCCGGGAGCGCATAGAGGGCAAATGCCGCATTTCCGTGCGCACATCCGCAAAATACAATGCAGACCGTTTCTGTGCTCTTTTCGGCGGCGGCGGACACCGCTATTCCGGGGGCTGCCAGACAGACGGCAGTGCTAAAGAGATCGCAGAAAAGCTGTCGGAGGCTGCGGGGGAATTTATAGATAAGCAGGGCAGCCTGTAAGGAAAAGAGGAGACATGAAGCTACTTATTATACGTCACGGAGCTCCTGACTATGCAAAGGACTGTCTTACGGAAGAGGGCATATGGCAGGCAAAAAAGCTGAGACAGCGGCTTGAAGGTGCAGACATAGCAAAGGTCTATACCTCCACCATGGGGAGAGCGATGGAAACTGCCGCCATATGCACTGAGGGCAGAGGGCTTGTGACGGAGAAATGTGACTGGCTCAGGGAATTTGCAGTGGGGATAAATATGGGTGATAAAAAGCAGTCCGTGCTTTCCTGGGATCTGCAACCCGAATACAGGGACAGCTTCCTCTTTGACAGGGAAAAGCAGTATCTTTCCCCTGTGCTTACGGGCACGGAGTTTTCATCCCGCTATGAAATGCTGTGTGAGGGACTGGACAGGATCCTTGAGGAGCATGGTCTTGCAAGAGAAGGAGACAGCTACATCAAAAAAGGTGATACTGACATCACCCTTGCTCTGTTCTGCCACTTCGGTACTACCTGTGTCATTGCCGCAAGGCTGCTGGGAGTGGCTCCCATGGTGTTTCTGACGGGAATGAGCGAGGAGCCTACGGCGGTGACCACCATATGCACCGACGACCGCTTTGGCAGAAGGGTCAATTTCAGACTTCACGGATACGGGGATATTTCCCACCTTGAAGGGCATATTTCAGCCGGTGTGGCGTACAAATAAGAAAGGCAGATACTATGGATTTTTCGACAGGCAGGTTCATAGCCGCAGATACTCCCTTTGATGAGGCAGACACAGTGCTTTTCGGAGCACCTTACGACTCCACCACCTCTTTTCGTCCGGGGACACGCTTCGGTCCGTCAGCCATCAGGAGCGAGAGCTTTGGCATAGAGACCTATTCCCCCTATCAGGACAAGGATCTCTGTGATGCAAGGCTGTGGGATATGGGGGATCTGGAGCTTCCCTTCGGGGCTCCTGAGCCTGCTCTTGAAATGATTGAGGAATGTACGGAGCATATCCTTTCAAAGGGAAAGCTGCCCATTATGACAGGCGGCGAACATCTTGTTACTCTGGGGGCTTTCAGAGCCGTTCAAAAAAGGCATAAGGACATATGCCTCATCCAGTTTGATGCACACACAGATCTGCGTCAGGATTATCTGGGGAATCCCCTTTCCCATGCCTGCGTTATAAGGCGGTGCCACGACATCATCGGAGACGGACGGATCTGGCAGTTCGGCATACGCAGCGGTGAAAGAGAGGAATTTGCTTTTGCGGGAGAGCATACGCACATCTTCCCGACCGCTTTGGAGGGCGTTTCCTTTGACGGTGTGAAGGATGCGGTAAGGGAGATAGGGGACAGACCCGTTTACCTTACCATCGATCTCGATGTGCTTGACCCCTCCTGCTTCTGCGGCACAGGCACACCCGAAGCCGGAGGCTGCACCTTCAATCAGATCCTTGCTGCGGTAATGACCATAGGAAAAGAGCTGAATGTGGTGGCTGCCGATCTCAACGAGCTTTCTCCCCATTACGATCAGTCCGGAGCATCGACGGCGCTGGCCTGCAAGCTGCTGAGAGAAGTAGTGCTAAGCATTGGAGGATAATATCCTCTTATGGATATTGAATAAATAATGAACCGAAAATTTGTTAGGGTTGCACAAATACACGTTCATCTTTTTGTTCATTTCACGGTGTAATGTAGATTTTAAAAACAACTTTTGCATTATCCCTTGACAAAGCCGTAAAAAAATGTTATTTTATAGTCGTGAAAGGAAAACCGAAAGGGAGATAAAGGCAGACCTTTTACAAAATGAATTCCATGAGATCTGACAGGAGGTAAATGATATGAAAAAGGCAACTATCAGGCTTGCTACTATCAACGATGTGAAGAACTTCGTTTCCAAGGTATCCCTTTGTGATTACGATGTGGATCTTATTTCGGGCAGATATGCCGTTGATGCTAAGTCTATCATGGGTATATTTAGTCTCGATCTTGAGAAGCCTATCAGTCTCGAAGCTCATTCCGACGATACCGATGAGTTTTTCGCAGCCATCAAGCCCTATATCGTAGGCTGATGTGATAGATCCCCCGGTGGGACGAAAAGTTTTGAGAAAAAGCCGACAGGCAGCCGCTTCAAATAAAGCGGCTGCCTGTTTGTCTTTATACTGATCTCTGACCGATGTATAGACAAGAAACAAGCCGCAAATGCTTGAATATAAGGGATTTGAGGCTTGGAGATCGTCTGTACATCGAGGAAGAATCAGTATTATGTCACCACTGCCTGATGATCCTGCGCAGATGCCTGTCAATGTCGATGCGTGTCTGTTTACATTCCTTTGGGTGTTCTTTCAGTGTTTTGAAGGTAAAGCCCAGCAGCAGGGATGAACCCACGGGAAGAACGGTCTCCAGCATGGACTGCGGGAACACAAAATGAGAGCCGTATTCATAGGTGAGCTTTGCTGCCCTGCATTCGTGGGGCATAGACTTTATGCGTTCAGCCATCCTGTCGATATAGCGGCAGGTGTCCCACAGGGAATCATCCTGAGCCCCGATAAACACCACTGTGCCTTTTATACGCTCTACCTTTATCTTCATATCCTCTGTGATGGGGCAGAGCTTTTCGGAAAGGTCGAACATATCTCTTGCTGCTGCCATATCTCCCCTGCGTTTTGCTTCTTCGCTAAATTTCTGCCAGTATTCCGGGTGACGGTAGGCATAGGGGAGGAAGGGCAGGCTTTTGCCACGGTAGGAAAGGGTGGATTCATTGTTTCCCGGGCGTTCCCTTGCACCGTCAAGACCGTCACGGTAAAAGCCTTCCATTATGAAATCAGAGGGGGAAAGTGCCACTGTCAGGGTGATATCCGGGATAAAGGAGGCTGCTGCCAGCGCTGCCATTGCCGTAGTTGATGCACCTATTATGCCAAATTTTGTGTTTCCCTTGGAACGGAGGACTTCTATTGCCCTTTCGTAGCTCTCTATGGGATAATCGTGATAGGCATAGTCCCTCGTTTCGGATGACATTGCCATAGCATTACAGCCCAGCCTGTGGAGCCATTTCACGCCTGTTTTCACCATAAGATCGTCTACCTTGTCACCCAGCATAAGTATTATGCCCTTTTCACAGAAAGCTCTGTTTGCATAGTATGCTCCGTAGAATCCGTCATTTTTAGTATAGAAGTATTGTGGCTTCATGTATCATCTTCTCCTTTCAGAACGCTCATCACCGCATTTATGGCAGTATCCCGCATAACTTTCTCATCAAGCCCGTAAAGCTCGTTGAACATCATCAGATGACAGTGCTGCTCCATGATGCCGATGAATGAATATGCCTTTTCCCGTATATGAGGGTCATCCCCCAGAAAAAGCGACAGCTTTGAGATAATGCCGTTCATCTTTTCATCGCTTATCCGGCTGTAAAGCTGACGGACATCCTCATCCGTATGCTGCAGACCTTCAAGTTCTTCGTGTATATCACGGTATTTTGCATGAAATCTCTCAAAGTCTGTCAGTACAGTTTCAAGGTATTGCCTCATATCCGTGAAGCTGCTTGGCATATCCGTGCTGTCAAGGTCTGTGATGCTCTTTACATTGTCTGCACCGTAGGAGATAACAGACAGAAGTATATCCTTTTTATTTTTGAAATACCTGTAAGCTATACCTGTGGATACCCCTGCTTCGGAGGCTATCTCATCCACGGTAGTTTTGTGGTAGCCCTTTTTTCCGTACATAAAAAGAGCCGCTTTCAGTAAATCGTCCCTTGTTTTCTGTGACCTTGCCTGAACAGGTCTTGCTGTTTTCTCCATCTGTCTCACCTTTTTTTCGGAACTGCAAATCTGAACATATCATGACCCAGCACCCTTGCCCCGGAATTATCTGCCGCCTCTTCAAGACGGCGTATCTCTGCCGGTGTCAGCTTTACCTCGGCAGCTTCAGCCAGTTCCCGCACCTGATGAGGTCTGCGGCAGCCGCACATCGGCACCACGCCCTTGTTTGCACAATAAGCCTCTGCCACCTGTGCAACGGAGATATCATGCCTTTTTGAGACTGCTGTCATCACCCTGTAGAGCTCGTGCATCTTTTTGATCTGTCTGTTCATAAAAAAACTAATGGGTGAGGGCTTTCTTGTCTTAGGGTCGGTAAGCAGACCTTCTTCAAGTACTGCCCACCCCCAGAAAGACACACCGTTCGCCCTGCACCAGTCAAGCAGACCGTTTTTCTCCCATTCACGGGAGAGAAGGCTGTAATGGTTCTGCACGCCGTAAAGTGGTATGCCCGCCTTGTCCAGTATCCTCTTTGAGAGCTTACATTCATCAAGGTCAAAGTTTGAGATCCCTATGTGTCTGATCCTGCCTTCTTTGCAGAGCTCTATGATCTCGGAAAGATGCTGCTCCGTGTCCGTCGGCAGATGCAGCCAGTATATATCTATATATCTGCGCCTGAGATCAGCCAGATCCTTTTCAAGTGAACGGCGGACGCAGTTTTTCCTGTATCGGGAGAGGGGAGTGTACTTTGCGGAAACAATGTATTCCCCGCCTTTCTCCTCCGCAAATTCCCCGAACATCTTCTGAGCCTTCCCAAGACCGTAGTCCTGTGCCAGATCGTATATCCTGAGTCCGTTCCTGTCGGCTTCCTCCATTGCTTCCCTGATAACGCTGTCTTCTGCGGAGCTCCCACGCAGGATCTTTCCGTATGCTTTGCTGCCCCATGAATTTGTTCCTATGACAGCTTTTGCGTTTATATTATCCATACTGTCGTTCCCCCATCAAGAAATGTGAGATATATCTCATGTTTAATATATCACATTTTTTCAGGGCTTGTCAAGAGAATATGAGAAAATTCTCATATTTTTGAAAGTAAACTGCCCGCACGGCTTGTCTGTTCTGCATATACACAAAAAAAGCGTGCCCCTGTCCAAGGACAGGGACACAGCTTATTATCATGCGCTACGGCTCACAGCCGAACTTTTCGGGAACTATTTCTTTTTCAGAACAGCAAGGGCTCCGTAGTGGATGATATCAAACTTTTCGGGTGCAATGGTGTTCAGCAGCTCACGGTGCTCCCTGTCCCATTTCTCCAGCTCCTCCGGAGAAAGCGATGCTCCCACACCACGGCAGGCAAACATCCTGCCATGCCATGAGTCTTTTGTGAATGGCACCCGAAGATCGTATTCCTCATGGTCTTCAAGTTCAAAGCTGTCGTATGCAACATCCGGTATCCAGATGGGATGCTTCTTTTCACCTGCTCCCGACCAGTTGGGATTATACTTCAGAACAAGCTCTTCGCTGGCACCTGCTATCCTGTCCTCATATGGGAGCCATGCCATATAGAGAATGAGGAGCTTTCCCTCCGGCTTTAACAAGTCCGCCAGTCTGGGCATTACCTTTTCATGGTCAAAGTACCAGAAGCACTGGCAGGCGGTGATAACATCAAAGCTCTCCTTCGGAAATTCCATCTCCTCCGTGGAGACCGCACGGAAGGATATATCCATTCCCGCTTTGGATGCAAGGAGCTTTGCCTGTTCTATCTGCTCGGGAGAAATATCAGTACCTGTCCAGCCGGCGCCGTATCTGTACATATTTCGTGGCAGGACGCCGGTGCCCGTACCGATATCCAGTACATCCTGACCCTTTACGCAAAGACCCCTGTCCACTATCTTCTTATAGAATTCTTCGGGATAGATATCTCTGTATCTGGCGTATTCTGCGGATGTCCTGCCCCAGTCGAATGCTTTTCCGGAGTCTATCCTTATATCCTTTATTTCCATAGTGATGTGTATGATCCTGCACGCAGGCGGGTCATGCTCTCCTTTCAGAATAATGATGTAAAACGATTCATACTGATTTCTGACCGATGTATAGATAAGAAACAAGCCGCAAATGCTTGAATATAAGGGATCTGAGGCTTGGAGATCGTCTATGCATAGAGGAAGAATCAGTATTACGCCGCCTGTGCAGTGCGGCTCTGCCGGTAAGCTCCTGTTTTCGGTGTATGCTGACCGCTTTCTGTGAAAAGCTAAAGGTGACCGTCAGCGGACAGCCCCCTTTGGACTTATTTGCTCATGATATCAGCAATGGTGTCCATGATCTTGTCATGACATCCGCCGCAGCCTGTGGAACATCCTGTCATCTGCTGTACTTCTTCAAACTGCTTTTCTACATCGGGAAAAGTAGGAAGGCTGTGCATAGCATCTTCCACATCAAAAAGAGTTACGTTCATACAGTTGCAAAGAACTACGTTTTCGGTGTTTGGCATAGTTTTATTCCTCCTGAGATAGTTTATTTCCATTTCTTATTTTTCTTATTATCGAGTTCAAGTCCGACTCTGTTCCCTGAGAGTCCACCAATAATCCCGCCGACCACAGCAGCAGGAACCGTTGCCGCAAATGCAATACCACCGGTGGCTATCCCTGCAGTAGCATCCCATTTTGCACCGGCTGCTGCTCCGGCGATCGCACCACTGATCGTACCACCGATTTGAACAGATTTTTCTTTACAGTTTAAAAAAAATGTTCTTTCCCATCAGAAACTACCCACCATGTTTTTAGCTGTCATTCCTGTTTATAAGTTCTTCATACAGCCCTATATACAGCTTTGCAGACTGATCCCAGCTGTAATCGCACTTCATATCGTGGCGTACAAGGTCATCCCAGTTCTCGCTGTGATAAAGATCGTTTGCACGGGAAACTGCGCTCAGCATATCGTGGGCGTTGTAGGTCTTGAAGGTGAAGCCGTTCCCGTCTCCGCCGCCCGCATCCTTAACGCTGTCACGCAGACCGCCTGTTTCTCTTACTATGGGCACGGTGCCGTAGCGCATGGAGATCATCTGTGCAAGACCGCAGGGCTCGGACTGAGAGGGCATAAGGAACATATCTGCTCCCGCATATATCCTCTTTGCAAGATCGGGCTTGAAGCCCACGGTAACGCTTACCCTGTCGTTTCTCCTCCACGCCATCTCCTTGAAAAAGTCTTCAAAGATCTTTTCACCGGAGCCGAGTATCGCAAACTGACAGCCAAGACCCAGCATTTCCTCAAACACATATTTGATAAGGTCTATGCCCTTGTGGGAAACAAAACGGGTGATGATGCCGATAACGGGAGAGCCGTCGTCCGCCAGCCCCAGTTCCTTGAGAAGAGCCTTTTTGCAGGCTGCCTTTCCGGATATGTCGTCCGCAGAATAATTCTTTGCTATGGCCTTGTCATGTGAGGAATCGTACAGGTCTGTATCAATGCCGTTCAAAAAGCCGCAGAGCTTGTACTGTTTGCCTGCAAGAGCACGATCCAGACCGTGAGAGTACCAGGGATCAAGTATCTCCCAGGCATAGGAGGGCGACACGGTGGTTATCTTGTCCGCCGTTTCAAAGGCACCCTTCATCAGGTTCACGGCACCGTCATATTCCAGCAGCCTTGCATGATACAGTGGGATGCCTATTATATCCCCAAGGACATCCATGCCGTAGCGCCCCTGATACTGGATATTGTGGATGGTGAATACCGTCTTTATGTCCTCATAGCCGGGACGGAACTTGTACACTGTCTGATAGTACACGGGCACAAGGGCTGTCTGCCAGTCGTTGCAGTTTATGATGTCGGGCTTGAAGTCTATGTGGGAAACAAGCTCTATCACCGCACGGGACAGGAAGACAAAGCGCTCGCAGTCATCATAGAAGCCGTAGAGACCGTCTCTTGCAAAGTAGTATTCATTATCCAGAAGATAATAGGTGACACCGTTGGCGTGACCCTCAAAAACTCCGCAGTACTGCCTGCGCCAGCCTACATCCACCGTGAAATTGAGCAGGAATTTAAGCTCCGCTCTCTGCTCCTGTGTTACGCTTTTGTAAAGCGGAAGGACCACTCTGCAATCATGGCCTGCCTTGCAAAGGGCTGCCGGCAGTGAGCCTGCTACATCGGCAAGACCGCCCGATGCAGCATAGGGGAGAGCTTCCGATGCGGTATATAAAATATTCATTCTTCCGCTCCTTAAAATGTCAGATTATTACGGATATGCTGTCACGGCCGATACCAAACAGTACCGGCCGCAAGTTTCCGGGATCCTCAGATCTGTGCTCCCTTTCCGATATAGATAGGATAATTGGAGGAACCGGTAAGCACCTTTCCCTCTGTTATCTTAACTACCTTATCGGTGATAACGCTGTCAAGAGTGCAGTTCTTGCCTATGACGGTGTCCTGCATAACGATGGAGTTGCGCACAACACTGCCCTTGGCTACTCTTGCACCTCTGAAAAGCACGGAGTTTTCAACTGTGCCCTCGATGATACAGCCGTCGGCTATGAGGGAATTGCGCACCTTTGCACCTATGGCGAGCTTTGCGGGCGGATTGTCCCTTATCTTGGTATAGATGGGGTTGTCGTCCCTGAAAAGCGCCTTGCGTTTTTCGGTGGAAAGTATAGCCATGTTGGCATCGTAGTAGCTCTTGATAGATGTTATCTTGGAGAAGTAGCTCTTGTGCTCATAGCCTATGATCTTGAACTCGCTGCACCTGTCCTGAAGGATGGTCTTTGCAAAGCTGTAATGACCCTGTGCCGCACCCTCGGAGATTATCTTCATAAGAAGAGACTTGCTGATGACGTAGGTGTTGAGAGCAACATTGCACTCGCCGGAGATCCTGGGATCTATGAGTACACTGGTAACTCTTCCGTCACCGTCTATACCGAAAACATTGGAGTGGGCGGCAGCATCCAGATCAAGAGCACTGCGTGCGTAAACTGCGGTGATGTCTGCACCGCTCTTTACATGAGCCTCGAAAATGGCATCATAGTCGAAGCCGGTTATAACATCGCAGTCGGACATTATCACATAGTCGGCAGCCGATGCCTTGATAAAGTCGGAGATACCGTAGAGGGCTTCAAGTCTGCCTCTGTACATACCGCTGGTGACATTGGAGAAGGGGGGCAGCAGATGCAGACCGCCTATCTTCCTTGCCATGTCCCACTCTCTGCCGGAGCCAAGGTGATCCAGCAGGGACTGGTAGTTGGACTTTGTGACAACTCCCACCTCATCGACACCGGAATTTGTCATGCTGGAAAGAACGAAATCTATCATTCTGTAGCGCCCGCCGAAGAGAACGGAGCCCATGGTCCTCTGCCTTGTGAGTTCGGGGATGACATCCTCGTGCATATTGGCAAAGATAAGACCAAGTATATTCTTGTTAAGACTCATTTTATTTTAACCTTCCTTCTTACTTCTTCCTGATGTCGGGGACCATATCCTTGGGACCTACCTTCTGTCCCTCTGTGATGACCTGATTGTGACCTACGACTGCGATCCCCCAGTCGTCACGGTTTTCCACGGTCTCCGGGCGGGCGCCGATCCTGGCGTTCTTCTCAACGATGCTGTTTTCGCCTACTATGGCATATTCTACCACGGCGCCTTCCTTTATGACGGAACCTGGCATTATGATGGAGTCGGTGACCTTTGCACCCTTTTCAATGGTAACGCCCTCGAATATGACGGAGAAATCTATGTCGCCGTCTATGATGCAGCCTTCTGCCACCATAGAGTTCTCAACATTGGCATTCTCGCCGAAGTACTGGGGAGGAAGAACAGGGTTCCTGGAATACATCTTCCAGTCCGGGTCGTAGAGGTCGATGGGGATATTGGGATTGAGGATATCCATATTTGCCTCCCACAGGGAGTCAAGAGTTCCCACATCCTTCCAGTAGCCGTCAAAGGCATAGGCTACCAGCTTTTCTCCCGCATTCATCATGTTGGGGATTATTGCCTTGCCGAAGTCCTTGTCCTCATCGGGGTTGTTCTCGTTGTCTATGAGATACTGTCTGAGCTTTGCCCATGTGAATACATATATACCCATGGATGCCAGAGTGGAGCGGGGGTGCTTGGGCTTTTCCTCAAAGTCCACGATATTGCCGTTGTCGTCGGTTATCATGATACCGAAACGTGATGCCTCATCAAGGGGAACATCGAGAACAGCTATGGTAGCATCCGCACCCTTGTCCTTATGGAACTGGAGCATATCGTTGTAATCCATTTTGTAGATGTGGTCGCCGGAGAGGATTATAACATATTCCGGGCTGTACCTGTCCACAAAGGCGATATTCTGATAAATGGCATTAGCGGTGCCCTTGTACCATTCCGCACCGAGAGCGGTCTGATAGGGGGGCAGGCAGTGAGCGCCGCCGTACTGCTTGTCAAGATCCCAGGGCTGACCGTTGCCGATGTAGTCATTGAGCACCAGAGGCTGGTACTGGGTGAGCACACCAACGGTATCTATGCCTGAGTTTACGCAGTTAGAGAGGGGAAAATCGATTATCCTGTATTTTCCGCCGTAGGGAACGGCAGGTTTTGCCATGTCCTGAGTAAGTGCATATAATCTGCTTCCCTGACCGCCGGCCAGGAGCATTGCCACACATTCCTTCTTAGTATACATGTTCTTATATTTCATCCTTTCATTACAGAAGAGATTTATAAACATCGGGAGCTTTACTTCCCGTTATTATCTTCCTTTTCATCCGGCGGGATATCTGCTGACTTTACGCCTGCGGATCTTCCCTTCGGCTTATCGGCATCGGTGTCCGTGATGTCCGGAGCGGGGGCTGCCTTTTCCGCCGCAGTGCCGCCTGCGGGCTTTCTGCCTCTGCGCTTCGGCTTATCAGCGGGAGCATCCTCTTTGACTTTTGCCTTGCGTCCACGCCCGGGCTTTTCGGCTGTGCTTCCGGCAGCGGCTTCGGACTTCGGCTTCCTGCCTCTGCGTGCGGGCTTTGCAGCCTCTTGGGGCTTTGCTTCATCGCTCATCGGAGCAGTGGTGTCAACAGTGGATGCTGCCTTGGCTTCGGTCTTGGCTTTCTTTTCCGCCTTTTTCCTGCCCTTTGCGGGTGCCGGAGCCTCCGCCACAGTTTCCGTGATGTCTATGACCTCGCCCTTCTTCCTGCGGGGCTTCTTTGCCGGTATGTACCTGAAGTACATTACGGAAAGACCGGGGATATCCAGGGTAATGGAATTGTCATAGCCGTGCATCGGTATATCACGGGAGGTGAGCCTGCCGTTGTCTACCTCTCCGGAGCCGCCGAATTTCAGGTCGTCGGTGGAGAACACCTGTTCATAGGTGCCTTCATAGGGAACACCTATGCGGTAATCAACTCTGGGAACGGGGACGAAGTTGCAGACAACTATCAGCTCTTTGGGATCATCGGGATCGGTGTTGTCGATCCTTCTGAAAGCGATGATGGACTGGGTGTAGTCATCGGCGCTTATCCACTTGAAGCCGTCCCATGAATCATCGTTTTTCCAGAGCGGGGAGTTTTCAAGGTAGAACCTGTTTATCTGCTTGAAGTACTCGTGCATCCTCTGGTGGGTGTCAAAGCCGAGCAGCAGCCAGTCTATCTCCTTTTTGTAGTCCCACTCTATTATCTGCGCCAGCTCCGTTCCCATAAAGTTCAGCTTCTTGCCGGGATGAGCCATCATATAGGCGATGAACGCTCTGTCCGAGGCGAATTTTCCCTCCATGGAGGGGCTTGACATCTTCCCGAAAAGCGATGCCTTTCCGTGTACGACCTCATCATGGGAGATGGGGAGTATGTAGTTCTCACTGAAGCAGTAGTAGAAGGAGAAGGTCAGCTTTCCGTGGTTGTTTGCCCTGTAAATGGGGTCAAGGCGCATATAATCAAGGGTGTCGTTCATCCAGCCCATGTTCCACTTGAAGTTGAATCCCAGGCCTCCCATATCAACAGGCTTCGTCACATTGGGCCATGCGGTGGATTCCTCGGCTATCATAAGAACATCGGGGTTTCTGGCAAATACAGCGGAATTGAGTTTCTGCAAGAACTCCACAGCCTCATAGTTCTCGATACCGCCGTCCTTGTTGGGACGGTATTCCTTCCTGTCATAGTCAAGGTACAGCATGGAAGCGACCGCATCCACTCTCAGACCGTCCACATGGAATTTCTCTATCCAGTAGATAGCATTGGAGATAAGGAAGGAGCGTACTTCTCCCTTTGAGTAGTCAAATACTCTCGTGCCCCAGGAGGCGTGTTCCTTTTTGAGAGGATCTGCATACTCATAGCAGTCGGAACCGTCAAACTCGAAAAGTCCGGATGAATCCTTGGGGAAATGTGCGGGTACCCAGTCAAGTATGACACCGATATTGTGCTGGTGGAAGATGTCTATCATCTTCATGAAATCCTCGGGGGTGCCGTACCTGGATGTGGGTGCATAGTAGCCTATGACCTGATAGCCCCATGAACCGTCAAAAGGATATTCCGAAAGGGGCATCAGCTCGACGTGGGTGTAGCCCATGTCGTTGAGGTAGGCGCTCATCTCCTCGGCAAACTTCACATAGCTGAATGGGGAACCGTCCTCATATTGCTTCCATGAACCGAGGTGTGCCTCGTAGATGTTCATGGGGGATTTGTATATATTCATGGAATGCTTGTGCTCGTACCACTTTTCATCGTTCCACTTGTAGGAGTAGATGTCGAAATACTTGGTGGCGGTGTTGGGGCGAAGCTCCATGTGTGTGCCGTAGGGGTCGGCTTTGTCCGTGACGCTCATGTGGTTCGATTCTATGCTGTACTTGTAGGCGAAGAAATCCTCCACACCTTCAATGAATATCTCCCACACAGAAGGGTCTGAGAGCCTGTACATGGGATCTTTGTTTCTGTCCCAGTCATTGAAATCGCCTATGAGGGATACGGACTTCGCCTTGGGTGCCCATACTCTGAAATAAACGCCCTTTTTGCCGTCCTTTTCTCCCTTATGGGCTCCGAAAAAATTGAATGCTTCGTAGTTGCTTCCCTCATGAAAAATGAACAGGGGGAACTCGTAACCTTCAATGGAATTTGCATTGTTACCCATATGATCTGCCTTTCGTTCCGGATTATTGATTTTTAACAAAGCACAATTAAAACAATTATTTACTATTTTAACATATTACTGTAAAAATTACAAGGGTATATGTAGAATTTCTATAAATGCTCTCAAAACGGGTGTATTGACTTGTGCATATTGCACAAAATTTTCTTCTGGAACATACAGGATCGCTTATCCTTCTTTTTTGACCCCTTCCGGAAACGGGCATTGTCCGGAGCATACCTTTTATCCAATGGACTTATCCAATGGACCGGAAAATGCTCTCTGCGAAAAAACATTTTTCTGTCCCCTGAGAGGCGGTAAAAATGTGTTGTGGTTATATTAGCTTATTTTGTTACCGAAATAAAAAGGTCTTGTAGCAAAATTCACGATTTTTTTGCTTGTATATTGACAAATCCCACAATTTGCATTATACTTTTGGAATAGGATACAACAAGAGCTTAATGTAAAGCGATCTGTTCGGAGTCGGTCATTTTCCGATCGACATGCGATTTTACATACAGGTGATTTCAGGAGGAAGAAAGATGGCAAAGTCAAAGAAAACAGCGGTTGTGAAAGAAGCTGTCGAGGCTGTAAGCGTACAGACAGAGGAAAAGAACGGCTACGATGCAATAGTGGAGAAGTTCAAGGAAAAGGTCTCAAAGGCAAAGGCTCCCGCTGATGCAAGAGTTGCGACTCAGGTAAAGCTTTACGGCAGTGTTGAGGGCGTTCTCTATGTTCTCATCGCAAACGGCATTGTTGTGGTGGAGCCCTTTGATTACAAGGGTGCTGACATAGAGATAGATGCGGATTCCGATGCTTTCGTTTCCGTGCTCTCCGGCAACAAGTCTATCTCCACCGCCGTTGCGGACGGAGATATCAAGATGCAGGGAAATGCAGGCAAGGCAATGATCCTCGGCGCATCCGTATTCTTCAACTGATAGTTTTTTACAGCTTGATCGAAAAAAAGACCGGCTATCCCGGTCTTTTTGTTTTCTGCAAGGGGGTGGAGCAGTGGAAAATGTTTCCGATCTGAGAGTGCTCATCGGCAACGGGATCTCTGTCATAGCCTGTATAATACTGGCAATAAGCGGTTATGTGAAGGACAAGAACAAGACACTTACACTGCAGGCGGTGCAGTTTTCGCTGAGTGCACTGGTCTGTATAGTGCTGAGGGCGGTATCGGGGGCGGTAATAAATCTTCTGAGCATCCCCAGGAACATACTGGCGCAGAAGGATAAGCTGACCCTGCCCGCAAAGATAGTCATAAGTGCACTGACAGCAGTGTTTTCCGTGGCGTTCAACACAAAGGGATGGATAGGGCTCATACCCATTGTCCCCACCATTATCTATACCTTCCTGCTGGACAAACTGAACGAGGAAAACTTCAAAAAGCTGGTCATTTTCCTTATGGCCTTCTGGACGGTGCACGATTTTCTCATACAGAGCTATGTTTCGACGGTATTCAATGTGATAAATATGATCACTTCTGCCATTGCCATTTACAGGATAAGAAGGGACAGGCAAAGGGCACAGACTTCCTGAGATGATTTTTTCTCTGCACCTGCTGCGGGTGCAGAGATTTTTTGGTGATGCGGTATTTGCTTTTTCATTTTTGACATGAAAAATCTCTTGACATACATATAGCTTTTTTGATATAATGTAATATGCGTAGGTATTTCCTTTTTGCGCTAAGGACGGTATCATCTACTGTGCCCTATGCTAAAAAGGCATACGAAAGGAGCAGTTTATGATAGCATACCTTGATAATGCATCCACCACACGGGTCAGCGATGAGGCTGCGGCTGCAGCTATGAAGGCAATGACCGAGAATTACGGCAATCCGTCCTCTCTCCACAGGATAGGTCTGAATGCGGAGCTTGCGATAACGGAGGCAAGGAAGATAATTGCAGGAGCACTGGGAACAGTACAGGAAAGCATCTTTTTCACATCCGGTGCAACAGAGGCAAACAATACCATCCTTTACGGTGCCGCCGAGAATTACGGCAGGCGAAAGAGCACTGTGGTCGCATCATCCGTGGAGCACCCTTCCGTTGAGGAGGCTCTAAAAAAGCTGGAGGGCAGAGGCTTCAAGGTAAAGAGAGTGCAGCCCCGCCCGGACGGCCGCATATACACCGCAGACCTTATGGAGTGCGTGGATCATGATACCTTTCTTGTAAGCTGTATGCTGGTGAACAACGAGACAGGTTCCGTAAACCCGGTGGACGATATTTTTGCCGCCGTAAAGCAGCGCTTTCCCGACTGCCTTACTCATACGGACGCATCTCAGGCTTTCCTGAAGCTCCCCCTTAAAGCATCGGCTCTTTCGGCAGACCTTATCACCGTCAGCGGTCACAAGGTACACGCTCCCAAGGGCATAGGGGCTATGTACATAGCCAAGGGCGTGCGTATCGCACCTGCCTTTGCGGGAGGCGGACAGGAAAAGGGCATCAGACCCGGAACAGAGGCAGTGCCGCTCATATGCGCTTTCGGAGCGGCTGCAAAGTCACAGGCCGCAAGCATCGACACGGCATACAAGAACGCCCTGCAGCTGAATATGACCCTGAGAAAGGCTCTTGATGGTCTGGACTATGTCACCGTGAATTCGGATGTGCGCACCTCCAGTCCATATATCATCAATTTTTCGGTGGAGGGCATACGTTCCGAGGTAATGCTCCATTTTCTTGAAAGCAGGAACGTTTTTGTTTCCAGCGGCAGCGCCTGCTCCAAGGGGAAAAGGTCCAGGGTGCTGGCTGAAATGGGTATCAGCGAAGAAGATGCGGATTCCGCAATACGGGTCTCCTTTTCCAAGATGTCCTCATGGGGAGAAGTGGATATGCTGGTCAGTGCAATAAAGGAAGGTGCACTTACGCTTGAAAAAGTAAAGTGATATACGGTCAGGTGTATCGCTTAAAGTTACGAAAGCAGGTTTTAGCAAATGATTTTTCTGATCGATTATGAAAATGTTACCTCTGCGGGCATAGAGGGCATTGACAAGCTGAGCGAGAGCGACAGGGTGTATATATTCTATACACAGGCGCAGCAGTCCATCAGCTTTGATATGCACAGAGCCATACTCAACACCAGGGCTAAGGTGAATTATTTCAGCGTGGCGAACGGCGGAAAGAATGCACTGGATTTCCAGCTTGCAAGCTTTTTGGGCTATCTGGTGGCTGTCAGCGAGGACAAGTGTATCTTCGTGGTGAGCGGTGACAAGGGCTTCCAGTTTATATGGAGATTCTGGGAAAGACAGCAGATCGAGGGTCTTGCGGTCTATACCGTTCCCTCCATCCTCAAGGGTCTGAAGCGTGACAGACTGGTCTCCGAGGTAAATACCCTTGACAGCCTGTGGATGGCATCTCAGGACACACAGGAGAAAAATGCCGAGGAAGAAAAGGCCGAGAAAAAGACTGAGAAAAAAGCTGCTCCCGATGCGGAGGAGAAAAAGCCCGAGGCTGCGGAGGCTCCCGCTGCGAACAAGGCTCAGGAGCCTGTTCATGAAAAGCCCGCAGCAAGGAGAGAGTTCAAGAAGAATGTAAGAGCAAGGACGAACGATACTTTCCGTGAGACTGTTGCCGCAGTTGAAGAAGTGCCTTCGAGAAAGAATCACATAGATGATTCCGCTTTGCTTGAAGAGCTCGAAAGGTCGGCAGGTCTTGTAAGCGAGCGAACAGTCAGCAGCAATCCCGAAAATGTGGTAAAGGACGGCAGGTTCTATTCCGCAGCCGCTGCCGTAAAGGAAAAGATAAGAGCCGAAAGAACTGAGGCCCCTAAGCCCGAAAAGGAAGAAGTCAAGGCAGAGGCAAAGGCTCCCAAGGCAGAGAAAAAGCCCGCTGTTGAGGTAAAGACCGAAGAAGCTCCCTCCGCCGGGAAAGCTTCCGTTCCCGCAGAGAATACAGCAGAGAACAAGGCTCCCCGCAAAAAGAAGCTCACCCGCAAGGTAAGGGCTACGGAGCAGAATGACAAGGAAGCGGATAAGGCAGCAGAGCCCGCAGCCGCTGAGCCCGGGGAAGAGACCGTGACGGAAGAAGCAGCCGCAGAGGCTCCCAAGAAGAAGACCGTAAGAAGGCGCAGCGGAAAACAGGCTGAAAAAAAAACTCCTGACGGAGGAATAAGCGAGAGCATTGAGAGGATACTGTCTACCGCAGGACTGACAGAGGGTGTCAGTGTTGGTCAGATAAAGGATGCCATGCTGTCATCCGAGGACAAGCACCAGTTCTATCTTTCCATGACAAAGGCTCACGGAAAGGGAAAGGGTGTCGAGATATACCATGCTCTCAGCTCCGAATATGTAAATCTGAAAAAGCTGGCTGATGCATGATGAAAGAGATAATTCTGCTCAAGGAGGGCGAGATCGCCCTTAAAGGACTTAACAAGAGGAATTTTGAGGATGCCTTCATGAGGAACCTGCGCCACAGGCTGAAAGGCATAGGAGAATTTTCCTTTCACTGCGACCAGTCTATGGTATATTGCGAACCCGCCGATGGTGTGGATATGGATGATGCCGTGGAAATGGCATCAAAGGTGTTCGGTGCGGCTGCACTTTGCAGAGCGCTGGTGTCCGAAAAGGATTTCGGCTGCATTTCAAGAGACACTCTGGAGCATTTTGCAAAAGAGCTTGACCGTGCCCGCACCTTCAAGGTGGCAGCAAAAAGAGCGGACAAGAACTTCCCCATGAAGTCTCCCGACATCTGCATAGAACTGGGTCACCTTATACTGGAGAGATTTCCGCACCTGACGGTGGATGTGAAGAAGCCGGATGTAGTCATAAATGTGGAGATAAGGGAAACGAATGCCTACATCCACACCGGCAACAGGCACGCTGCGGGAGGCATACCCGTTGGCACCTCGGGAAAGGGTATGCTGCTTTTGTCGGGCGGCATAGACAGCCCGGTAGCGGCCTACATGATGGCGAAAAGGGGAGTGGACATATCATGTATCCATTTTGCATCCCCTCCGTACACATCCGACAGGGCAAGGCTGAAAGTGGAAAGGCTCTGTGAAAAGCTCACCCCGTATATAGGCGATACCGCATTCTACTGCGTACCCTTTACAAAGATACAGGAGGCTCTGAGAGACCGTGTCCCTTCCGAGCTGTTTACCATCATAATGAGAAGGTGTATGCTGAAGATCGCACAGAAGATATGCGAAAAGAAGGGACTTCAGGCTCTCATTACCGGTGAGAGCGTGGGACAGGTGGCATCCCAGACAATGGGCGCCATAGTCTGCACCGATGAAGCAGCCCATATGCCGGTCTTCCGTCCCTGTATAGGTATGGACAAAACGGAGATCGTGGAGATCTCCCAGAGGATAGGCACCTTTGATATATCCATAGAACCGTATGAGGATTGCTGCACGGTATTCAGCCCGAAGCATCCCAAGACACGTCCCGTACTGAAGGAAGTGCTTGCGGCAGAGGAAAAGGGCGGCTTTGACGAGCTTATAGAAGAAGCTGCGGAAAACACGGAGCTGAAAGTAATAAAGCTGTAAAAAAGAGCGGTGTCATATTCTCGCCGCTCCTATTATAAAGGAGGTCTTTTATGAAAACTTACAGGTGCAAGGTCTGCGGCGAGGTATTCACCGCAGAAGACGGCGTAACTCCCGTTTGCCCAAGATGCAAGCAGTCCGGTGACAAGCTGGAGGAAGTAAAGTCCAACCCCTATGAGGGCACACAGACCGAAAAAAATCTGCAGGCAGCCTTTGCCGGTGAATCTCAGGCAAGGAACAAGTACACCTATTTTGCATCCGTTGCAAAGAAGGAGGGCTTTGAGCAGATAGCCGAGATATTCCTGAAAACGGCAGACAACGAAAAGGAACACGCCAAGATGTGGTTCAAGGAGCTGAAGGGCATAGGGTCAACAGCAGACAACCTGAAGGCAGCTGCCGACGGTGAGAACTACGAATGGACGGATATGTACGAGGATTTCGCAAAGACCGCCGAGGAAGAGGGCTTCAAGGAGCTTGCTGCGAAGTTCAGAGCTGTGGCTGCCATAGAAAAGCGCCATGAAGAGCGTTACAGAGCGCTTCTGAACAATGTGGAGACTGCTGCCGTATTTGAGAAGAGCGAGGTCAAGATCTGGGAGTGCAGGAACTGCGGCCATATCGTGGTAGGCACAAAGGCACCGGATGTCTGTCCCGTCTGCGCTCATCCCCAGAGCTACTTTGAGGTAAGTGCGGAGAATTACAAATAAAAGAAAGAGCATTGCGGTCATTGGCTGCAATGCTCATTTTATATGATAATATTCGGTCTGTTGGCTGTTCTTATCTCCACCGCAAAATCACTGCAGCGAAAGTACAGTGTGCGTGCTATGCTGCCGCCTACCTCCGCACCTACAACGGGAATGCCGTATGCCTCCAGAACTCTGTACACTGCGGAGATGTTTCTTTCTCCTATGTTGAAGGCTCCCGAAGCGGCACCGAACATCTGCGCCCCTCCTGCGATCTTTGCCTGCAGTCCGGATCTCTTTGCCCCCATGTTCACCATGGTGCTTATGAGTTCTGTAATACAGGTGTCCGCATAGCGGCGGGGATTCTTTTCTGCGGATGATGCTTCCTTGCTCCAGGGGAGCATTATATGTGCCAGACCGTATACTCCGTTAGCTGCATCCCTGAGACATATTCCCACACATGATCCCAGAGCGTAAGTCACGAGAGTTTCATTGCCGTCCCCGGTCACTTTAAGGTCGGCAATCGAGACTATCACCATTATATCACCACCGGATCAGTCGGGAATAGAGAGCCTGTCAAAAAGAGCTGACAGTGAATCAATGTCGGGAATGAGTATCATATTGCTGCGGGAGGCTGAATATTCGGCAGGCTTTCCGAAGCCGTCGGAAAAGGTAAAACAGTCATCTATGAAAAGCACCTTGCTGCCAAGCTCTGCAAACTCCACAGCGGGGACTGCAAGTATCGCACCTACCATATCCGTGGTGACGGAGGGAACGGAAACGTCGGTGGTCATTCCGGAAAGGGAAGAAATGGCGTTTAGGTACGAGCCCGACAGTATATTGCCAATCTCCTGTATGAATGACTTTTCCGTATCGTCAAGGTCAAAGGGAGAGGAAGGCTTTCTGTCAAACACCATCTCCACCAGGTTCTTTACAAAGCTCGACTGCAGGACGGTGAGCATCATGCCGTTAATATCGCCTTTCAGCCTTATGAGTATCCCTGTGACGATGTTTTCGGGACCGCCCAGGTATTCGATGGCGTCGGTGATATCCAGTACACGCACATTGGGAACGTCGATGGTCACCAGCTTGTTGGAAAAGGCGGCAAGCGCCGTGGCTGCATTTCCCTGACCGATGTTGCCAATCTCCCTGAGCACATCATAGTGGACGGGAGTAAGCTCCTCCATGCTGTTTAGTGTCATGCAAAGCCTCCTTAACCCCAGACATTCTCCACCGCATCTATAAGTCTCTCCGGCTTGAAGGGCTTTACGATGAAGTCAAGAGCACCTATCTTTATAGCCTCTATGACCATGCTTTCCTGACCCATGGCGGAGCACATTATGACCTTTGCTCCGGGATCCTTCTGTTTTATTTCGTGCAGTGCCTCTATACCGCTCATATTGGGCATGGTGATGTCCATTATGACCAGATCGGGGGAATGCTTATCGTACTGTTCGCAGGCAGTTATACCATCCTCTGCCTCGTAAAGGTCGGTATAGCCGTTTTCGGTAAGAGTCTTGGAGATAAGCTTTCGCATGAAGGCTGCATCATCTACTATAAGTATTTTTTTATCCATAGCTATTACCCTCTTTGACCTCCCGAAGGGGTCAGATCCTATAAGATCCGTCGGAGCAGACCGTAAAAATGCCTGCACCGGGGAATGTGAACGTTCTTTCAAGTTTCTCTCTTTCCGCTTGTTCTGTCCTGGATACAAGCGGATAAAATTATTTATAATTATAACATATTGTATACTTTTTTGTCAAGGAAATTTGTACTTTGTAATATTTGTTGCCAAACTGTAATTTTTAAGGCCTGCAAAGAGATAAGAGGCATTGTCAACCTGAGTTCATAATAAATTTACATGAAATAATCAACAAACATAGCCTTTTTCGAGGCAAAAATATTGTCGCAAAAGTAAATTCCGTGTGTTTGCTATTGACTTTGCAGCATAAAAAGAGTATACTTATAAAATGTATCGTTATGTGAAAATATCCGTTTTTACATGACGTTGACCGGAATATTTTATCTGCGGGAGCATAAATTCGGCAAAAAGTGCCTTTTTTATGCCCTCCGGATCTTTGTGTCAGTATCGCTGTTTGCAGGAGGATGCGCCTATGGTGAATGTACAGGACATTCAGTTCGGTAAAACTACCCGTAAGACTTTCGGCAAGATCAAGGAAGTCCTTGAAATGCCAAACCTCATCGAGATCCAGAAGAATTCCTACGACTGGTTCCTGAAAGAGGGTCTGAGAGAGGTATTCAGGGATGTTTCCGACATTACCGACTACAACAACAACCTTGTGCTGAAGTTCATTGACTTCGAACTGGATGAAAAGCCCAAGTACGAGATCGCCGAGTGCCGTGAGAGGGATGTTACCTACGCCAAGGCACTCAGAGTAAAGGCTCAGCTCCACAACAGGGAGACGGGCGATGTAAAGGAAAACACCGTTTACATGGGCGACCTTCCTATCATGACCGACAGCGGTACCTTTGTTATAAACGGTGCGGAGCGTGTCGTGGTATCCCAGCTCGTGCGTTCTCCCGGCGTATATTATGCCTGTGAGAAGGACAAGACCGGAAAGGATCTTTTCAAAGCCACAGTCATCCCCAACAGGGGCGCATGGCTGGAATATGAGATGGATTCCTCCGATGTTGTGTATGTGCGCATAGACAAGAACAGAAAGATACCCCTCACCACCTTCATAAGAGCGATAGGCTTCTCCACCGATGAGGATATAACCAATGCCTTCGGTGAGGACGAGCGTCTCATGCAGACCATGCTCCAGAAGGACAACACCAAGAACAGCGAGGACGCTCTCATAGAGGTCTACAAGAAGCTGCGCCCCGGTGAGCCTCCTACACTTGACAGCGCAAAGCAGCACCTGGATATGCTCCTTTTCGATCCCAGAAGGTACGACCTTGCCAAGTTCGGAAGGTACAAGTACAACAGAAAGCTGGGCATAGCTTCAAGGCTTGAGGGTCACAGACTGCGCTTCCCCGTTGCGGATCCTTCCACCGGCGAGGTCCTTGCGGAAGAGGGTCAGCTCATCACCCGTGAGCTTGCCAAGAAGATAGAGCAGGCGGGCGTAAAGGAAGCTGTGGTGCACGTTGAGCACAAGGAGTTCCACACCTCCGCCACGGGCGAAGTTGTAAGCGCCTTTGAGGAGAGAGATGTAAAGATAGTCGGAAACGGTATGGTAGATATCTCCGGCTATGTGGATCTTGATACCAAGGCTCTGGGCTACAACGAGCTCGTTTCCTACGATGTACTGATGGAAGTGCTGGAGCAGGCAAACGGCGATGAGGACGAGCTGAGGAAGGCTCTCAAGGTGCGCCATGACGACCTTATCCCCAAGCATATCACTCTTGACGATATAAAGGCTTCCATAAGCTACTTTGTGGATCTGTGCGAGGGCGTGGGAAGCGTAGACGACATCGACCATCTGGGCAACAGGCGTATCCGTTCCTTCGGCGAGCTCATGCAGAACCAGTTCAGGATAGGCTTTGCCAGAATGGAGAGAGGCATCAGGGAAAAGATGAACACCCAGTCTCAGGATGCGGAATCCATCACTCCCCAGAGCCTTATAAATATACGTCCCATAACTGCGGCCGTGAAGGAATTCTTCGGTTCCTCACCTCTGTCCCAGTTCATGGATCAGAATAACCCGCTTGCAGAGCTCACTCACAAGAGAAGGCTCTCTGCACTGGGCCCCGGCGGTCTTTCAAGAGACCGTGCAGGATTCGAGGTGCGTGACGTTCATTATTCCCACTACGGAAGAATGTGCCCCATAGAGACCCCCGAAGGACCCAACATCGGCCTTATCTCCTATCTTGCATCCTTTGCGAAGATAAACGAATACGGCTTTATAGAGGCACCCTACAGAAAGGTGGACAAGGCCACGGGCGTTGTTACCGATGAAGTGGTGTACATGACCGCCGATGTGGAGGATACCTACACCATAGCTCAGGCGAACGAGCCTCTTACAGAGGATCACAAGTTTGCAAGGGCGAAGGTAAACGCACGTTACAGGGATCAGATACTTGAATGTGAGCGTGAACGCATAGACTACATGGATGTATCTCCCAAAATGGTAGTTTCCATTGCGACTGCCATGATACCCTTCCTTGAAAACGATGATGCGAACCGTGCTCTCATGGGTGCGAACATGCAGCGTCAGGCTGTGCCTCTGCTCAAGACCGAGGCTCCCATCGTAGGAACCGGTATGGAGTACAAGGCTGCCGTTGACTCCGGCGTATGCGTTATCTCCAAGCACGACGGCGTTGTTGACAGGGTATGTGCGGATGAGATAGTCATCAAGGAAGGCACAGGCGCTCTCAACACCTACAAGCTGACAAAGTTCAAGCGCTCCAACCAGGGTACCTGCATAAATCAGCGCCCTATCGTGGAGAGAGGCGAGGTAGTAAAGAAGGGTCAGGTATTGGCTGACGGCCCCGCTACCAGCGGAGGAGAGCTTGCCATAGGAAAGAATGCCCTTATAGGCTTCA